>OGDO01000140.1_pt1 | contig 50187 bp, 40 predicted proteins | sample 1570431 | NCBI WGS metagenome assembly OGDO01 (sample SAMEA2582183, study PRJEB24529) | metagenome | reverse complement strand
TACAGATATTACTGCGTCGGGGTACAGATATTACTGCGTCGGGGTACAGATATTACTGCGTCGGGGTACAGATATTACTGCGTCGGCTAGCGCAGACGTATCCGTAGGCTTATTGAGACGGCTGAATCAGCTAACTGAGACGGCTGAATTCGCTGACAGAACTACTTGAATAGCCCGACCGGGATAAAAACAAAGCGGGCGGACCTCTTCTCACGAAGAAGGCCGCCCTGTTTCCTAATTAAACTTTGTTGCATTAAAGAAATGCAATGCTTGAGCAAAAATATTTTTATTTCTCTATCAGTCCCTCTACATACTTGCAGAGGATACCGATGCCCTTGAGGTTTTCGCCACCCTGCGGAATGATGATGTCAGCATAGCGCTTGGTAGGTTCGATAAACTGCTCGTGCATCGGTTTCAGGACCTTCAGGTATCGGTCTACCACCATCGATACGGTGCGCCCCCTGTCGATGGTATCACGCTGGATGTTGCGTATCAGACGCTCATCAGCATCGGTATCCACAAACACCTTCAGGTCCATCAGGTCTCTCAACTTCTTGTCCACCAGCGTCATGATGCCTTCGATGATCACAACCGGTTTGGGGTCAACATGAACCGTTTCCGGTTCACGGTTGCATTTGATATAACTATAGGTGGGTTGCTCTATCGCCTTGCCAGCGCGCAGATCAGCGAGCTGCTGGTGCAAAAGCTTCCAATCGAATGCCGACGGGTTGAAATTGATCTGATGACGTTCTTCCTCGGTCATCTGCGAGGTATCGTTATAATATGAATCGAGGGGCACCACAGCCACATAATGAGGCGGCAGCACTTCTACGAGTTTCTTCACCACAGTGGTCTTGCCGGAGCCTGTGCCTCCCGCAATGCCAATAACGGTCACTTTATCTTTCATATTCTTTCTATAAGATTTCATCAAACATCCTGCGGTAGAATTCAGCCTTCTTCTCCACTGCCATGGGATAGGCACGGGAGCTGGAGGGCATGCGGTACAGACGGAGCCTGCGACCCTCGAACTGGAATTCTGCGTAACCTCCCATCTCAGGCTTTTCCCTGATACCGAAGTGTTCAGAGAATACCTTTGTAGCAAGCTGACCGGCTGTGAGCACCGCCCTGCAATGGGGCAGCTTACGGAGCATGCCGTCGAGATCGGCGGGCTGAACAATCTGCAGGTCCTTGTCGGATGCCGTATTCCTGGTACGTATCACCTGCTGTGCGGTATCATAGATGGCGACGCCCTTCTCCCCCAGGAACTCCCTGATGGCATCAAGGCGGTAGGTCTTCTTCTCTACATCCACGAAATGGAGCTTATCCTGGAAGTAGATAATCCCGAATATCCTCCACATATCATTCTGGAAGTTAGGATAATACCAGGGCATGCACCACCGCTTTTCTGCAGGGGGAAACGTGCCGAGCATCAGCAGCCGCGCATTCTCGGGCAGCCACGGCTCAAAAGGATGATTCTCAACCATTCAACTGTTAACTATAAACTCTTAACTATCAACTAAATCAAAGCTTTTCCTTCACCAGGTACATCACTACCGGCAGGTGATCGCTGTAGCCGTTGAGCCATCTGCCACCCGCCTTGGTACGCAAAGGAGCACCCTTGTACTGGCCCTCCTGCTGGATGAGGTAATCGCGGCGGAAGATGTGGTTCTTCCAGAATTTCAAAGAGCTGTAGTCCTTGTGCTTACTATCCTTGTTCAGGAGATTAGGCGTGATGACTATCTGGTCGAAGAGATTCCATGAACCGCTGTAGAACAGGGTTCCCTTGCCCTCCTTGGCCAGGATGTTGTACCATGGGTTGTACATATCATCGGCACCCACCTCGCTGATTTCAGCCTTCGCCTTCAGCACCTTGTGCATGCTGGCGTTGGTAGGATCATCGTTCATATCACCCATCACAAACACCTTCATCGCCGGGTTCAGACGGAGCAGACTGTCTTTTACCACCTTAGTCTGGCGCGCTCCGCTCTCGCGATAGAACGAACCGGAGAAACGGCTTGGCCAGTGGCATACGATAACCGCCACATCCTCGCCCGCCAGCTCACCACGTACGGTGAGGAAACCACGGGTCTTGTAGGCAGAATCCTTGGCAAGTTCCTGTACGTAAGGCACCAATCGGGTATTCTTCACCGTGAAGAGTGCCGGATTATAGAGCAGCGCACAGTCGATGCCTCGCTTATCGGGACCCTCGATATGGCAGAACTGCATGTTTCTTGCCTTGAGAGGCGGCTGCGCGGTGAGATCTTTCAGCACGTTGGCATTCTCAACCTCAGACAGACCGATGAAGGCACAGCCCACGTTAGGCAGCACATCAGTACCCATGTCGGCAAGTGCACGCGACATATTCTTGAGTTTATTGGTATATTTCATACCATTCCATCCCTTGGCAGGGAGATACTCGTAATCATCCTTACCGGCATCATGGCAGGTATCGAAGAGGTTCTCCTGGTTATAGAAACCCACAGCATACACCTGATACTGCCTGTTACCGGAAGTCTGCGACTTCTTTTTCTGTGCCGTAGCGCCCAGCCCAATCATGAGGAGGGCAGCCAGCAAGAGCAAATGTTTTCTCATACTAATATTAATTATTAATGTATACCTTATTATATATGTTCACCTTAACGCGGTGAGGTAACAGGCAGCAAAGATACCTAAAAAACCGGAAATATCTCTATAAAAACGAATATTTTTTCAGATTTCATGCATTTTTAACATAAATAAATTCATTTTTCAAAAAACTTTTTGTTACTTTGCACCATTAAACACATTGAATCGGAACAGAAGACACAAGACCAGGGACCACGGTAAGTTCCCTTTCGCCTAAACAAGACCTAACGGGACATATATCATCACTGCTCAAAGAGACTGCTGTTGCCGGTTTATTAATACTTAATACATATAAACTATGCAGAAGAAAGTAAACTTAGCAATGTTAGCGCTCTTCTCGTGTTCATTGGCTATGGCTCAGAACGAAAAGACTGACCAGAACGTAGCACAGGGACTCGACGAGAATGCTTTCACCTTCTCCGAGGCACAGTTGGGCGAGGACGATGACATGTCATCCAATGTCACCATCCTCAATTCTACCAGCAACGTATACGCGAGCCAGGCAGGTTACCTGTTCTCGCCAGCACGTTTCCGCTACCGTGCCTTCAACCAGAAGTACAACGATGTCTATATCAACGGTGCTTCCATGAACGATATGGAGACCGGACAGTTCCGTTTCTCCAACATCGGCGGATTGAACCGATTCTCCAGAAACGTAGACTTCGCCCTGCCTTTCGAAGCCAACGGCTATTCGATGACCGGCATGGCAGGCTCCAACAACTATGATTTCCGTGCCGGAAGCATGCAGGAAGGACAGTATGCCAGCGTAGGTGTTGCCAACCGCAACTATACCCTGCGCGGACTCTACTCCTACTCCAGCGGATTCAACGAGAAGGGATGGGCGATAACAGCCGGTCTCACCTACCGCTGGGCTAACCAGGGATACGTAGAGGGAACCATTTACAACGCCCTCTCCTATTTCTTCGGTGTACAGAAGAAGTGGATGAACGGCCACTCGCTGAGCTTCTCTACATGGGGTAACCCGACAGAAAGAAGCACCCAGGGAGCATCTACCGACGAGGCTTACTGGCTGGCAAACGACTACCAGTATAACCCATACTGGGGATACCAGAACGGACACAAGAGAAACTCACGCGTAGTGAACGACTTTGCCCCTTCGGCTATCGCTACATGGGATTGGGAAATCAACGACCAGATGAAGCTCACCACATCGGTGTTCGGAAAATACTCTATGTACAAGAGCACCAAGCTCAACTACAACAACGCAGAGAATCCACAGCCAGACTACTGGAAGAACATGCCATCTGCCAACTACTATGTATGGGGCGACTACAAGAACGGCAACAACATGTATACCTGGGAAAACTGGAACAACGCCGTAAACTACTGGCAGGCAAGCAAGCAGAACCGACAGATAAACTGGGACCGCCTGTACTATGCCAACCAGCAGGCTGCCAAGAACGGACAGGATCTGCTCTACTATGTTCAGGCTAAGCACAACGACAACCTGACCCTGACCCTCTCATCCGTTCTGAACACCAAGCTGACCAAGAAATCGAACCTGGCTACGGGTATCATGCTCGGAAAGAGTACCAACCAGCACTATCAGACACTGGAAGACATGCTGGGCGGTGCCATCTTCCACAACATCAACACCTATGCCCTGGGCGATTATCCTAAGACCGACCCACGTGTGCAGTACGACCTGAACACAGCCGGTCCTAACAACACAGGCAAGCTGGTTTACGAGGGCGACAAGTTCGGTTACGACTATCGCATCGACGTGAACAAGGCAAACGCATGGAGCACCTATACAGCCGAATTCTACAACATGAAGGCGATGCTGAGCGGACGTATCGGATATACCGGAATGAACCGCCGCGGCTACATGCGCAACGGTATGGCACCGAACAACAGTCAGGGCAAGAGCGGCACAGCCAACTTCCTGGACGGTGGCGTAAAGGGAAGTCTGAACGTGGATATGGGCAGAGGTCATGCTTTCAGCATCGGAGCCGGATACGAGCTGCGTGCACCGATGGCAAGCACAGCCTTCATCTCGCCTGAAATCAGCAACGACTTCGTGACTAACCTCAAGAACGAGCGCATCTTCAGCTCAGAATTCAGCTACCTGTATCGCAACGCATGGCTGAGTGCCAACGTGAGCGGTTACTACAGCCGTATGGAGAACGTTACGGAATGGCAGAACTTCTACAACGATGATGAGAACTCATTCACCTACGTGAGCATGACCGGACTGAAGAAGGAATACTATGGTGTAGAGGTGGGCGCTAAATTCAAGCTCACTTCATGGCTCGACCTGAAGACTTTGGGCGCTATGAGCGAGGCGAAGAACATCAACAATGTAAACGCCGTATACATGCTCTCAAAGAGTGCTGAGGTTTACCAGGACAAGGCTTACGTGATGAATATGCGCGAGAGTGGCACACCGCTCACAGTGGGAAGCATCGGTCTCGATGCCCACGTAAACGGATGGTTCGTCAACCTCAATGCCAACTACTACGACCGCATCTACCTCTCTTATTCTCCAAGCTACAGATATGAGAAGGTGCTGACCAACCGCCAGGCTGCCTACAAGGCATTCCCTGAAATCTTTGCTCCTACTACACTCGACGGTATGAGCTGGACTGAGGATGCTGTAGCCCAGGAGAAAGGTCACGGAGGATGGATGGTTGACCTGAGCATAGGCAAGAGCGTGAGACTGAAGAAGGGTTCTCTCAACTTCAACCTCATGATTACCAACCTGCTGAACAACCAGACCATCGTAACTGGCGGATATGAGCAGAACTCACGTTCAAGCTATACACTGGATGCTAACGGCAACGTGAAGAATCCACGCCTCTACCAGTTCTCTAAGAATCCTAAGAAGTATTACACCTGGGGTACCAACGGCATGTTCCAGGTATCTTACAGATTCTAAAGAGCAGTTTCTCTTTAACATAAAGAACAGGGAGCAATCCCGTTTCTCTATAACAATAAAAAGAAAGAACAATGAAAAAGATAAAATTCATAGCATTGGCATTCCTGGCACTGACTCTGGGGTCGTGTATGGGCGACGGTTATGCTGACCCAGACCTGACCGAGAAGGTGCCTGCATCTCCATGGGGCAACAACAGCCTGAGGGAGAAGAATGTGATCAGCATAGCAGATTTGAAGACCCAGTTTGCTACGGTTATCAACAGCGACAATGGCTACAAGCTGATTGAGAAGGACATGATGATCAAGGCGGTAGTGACGGGCAATGATGTCAGTGGCAATATCTACAACCAGGTGAGCGTACAGGATGCATCCGGCGCTATCATCATTGCCATCAACGGAAGTGGTCTGTCGGGTTATCTTCCTGTTGGTCAGGAGATTCTCGTAAATCTGAAGGGTCTCTATATCGGAAGTTACAAGAAGTTGCCTCAGATTGGCGGTGTGAATACCAAGCTCTCAGATGGAAGTCTGGGTATGGGCAAGATAGAGCGTGCCATCTGGAACGAGCACTTCAAGATTCTGAACCCTGGCGAGGCTGATGCAAGCACGGTAGTGCCAGAGGAGTTTGACCTGACAAAGCTTACTGATGCAGCCTATATGGATGCTAACGTGGGCAAGCTGATGACCCTGAAGAAGGTGAAGTTTGCCTCTGCCAACGGTACTAACGTATGGGCGCCAGATGATACCAATACGAGTCTGGAACTGATTGATGCCGAAACGGGCAAGAAGATCAGCAGCAGCAATCTGGTAGTGCGCAACTCGGGTTATTCTAAGTTTGCCAACGAGGTGGTTCCACAGGGTGTATTCGATATCACCGGTATCTTCACCCGTTACAATAACACCTGGCAGATTGTGCTTCGCAGCACAGATGACCTGAAGGCATCAGAAACAGGCGGTACATTGGAGAAGCCTTATACCGTGGCTCAGGCACTGGAGAAGATCAATGCCGGTACAGCAGGGGATGCTAAGGTTTATGCTACCGGTATCATCGTAAAGGTGAAAGATGTAGATACAGGCACGTATGGTAACGGTACATTCGTCATCTCTGACGACGGTAAGGATACAGAAGGCAAGACTCTCGAGGTATTCCGTTGCTTCAACATCGATGGTGCAAAGTGGACAGAGGAAACCAAGAAAATCCTTGTACCGGGCAAGAAGGTGGTTGTATCAGGCACCCTGCTTGATTATAACGGCACCAAAGAGATTAAGGGTGGCAATCTCATCTCTATCAAGTAATTACTGATTATCAAAATAGTAACAATATTTAAAAAGACAATAATATGAAAAAGTATATATTTTCAGTTTTGATGGCGGCAATGGCTGCCTTCACATTCAGCAGCTGCGAGGATGTGCCAGAACCTTACACACAGCCTACCAAGCCTGAAGCTCCAAGTGCTGGCGAGCCTAAGGGTACAGGTACTGCTGCCGACCCATTCAATGTGGCTGGTATCGTTAAGTATATCGAGGATGGCGGAAGTGCCGACCAGGAAGTTTACACCAAGGGTAAGGTGGTATCAGTTAAGGCAGGCAGTTTTGATGCTACTTATGGTAGCTTGAAGTATTATATCTCTGACGATGGTACTACTAATAACCAGTTCTATGTTTACAATGGTTATGCTGGTCCTAACCGCACCAAGTTCTCAGGCGAGGATGCTCTCAAGCCAGGCGATGAGGTGGTGATTTGCGGAAAGGCGAAAAACTTCAATGGCACCAAAGAGTATGACACGGGCAACTATGTTGTAACACTCAACGGTAAGCCAATGGGCGGTTCAACTCCAGAAACTCCGGGAGACGGCTACATCAACGAAACATTCAGCAAGAGCTTCGGTTCATTCACAGCCAAGACCATTAAGGGTACAGCATGGGTTATCGACTCTTACGGCTACGCAAAGGCTACAGGTTACAATAATACCTCTAAGACAACAACTCCATCTGAAAGCTACATTGTTTCTAAGGCTATCGACCTCTCTGCATCTAAAAGCGCGACATTGGAGTTCTCTTACATTCTCCGCTATGTTACAAAAAATGGTGCAGCCGTTGAGGGAGTAAAGAATCAGGTTCTCATCACAGACAATTACACCGGTGACCCAGCAACAACCAAGTGGACTGACATTACTGGCACAATGAAGGAAGGTGTGGATTGGAATACCTGGGAAACCTACAAGCACGATCTCTCAGCCTTCAAGGGCAAGAAGAATGTAGTTATCGCTCTCCACTATGCCTGCGCAGCTTCATCTGGAACATGGGAAGTAAAGAATCTCTCAGTGAAAGAGGCTACAGGAGGAACTCCAGACACTCCATCAAAGCCTGATACTCCTGCTACAAAAGACGGCATTACCATCAACGGCCTGACCGTAACGTTGGCTAATAGCGGTGTAACAGCCGGCGAAAGCCTTAAGATTGATGACGTCAGCGCATTGAAACCTGATGCTACTCCTACAGAGATCAAATTGTCTGACGGCACAGTTATCGCATTTGACAAGAACAGTGGTACAAACGCTCCTGCTTACAACTCAAAGTTTAATGAGTTGCGTATCTATGCAAACAACAAGATGACTTTCACAGCCAGCAAGCCTATCGCAAAGATTATCTTTACATGCACATACGATACAAACAAGAACTGGAATGCTGTAGGTAACGAAACTGCTACTGTAGTATTCTCAGGAAATACAGCAACCTATACAAATACATTCAGCGGTACAGGCGGTGGCGTTCAGCTCCGTATTGCCAAGATGGAAATCGTATACGCAAAGTAATTCCCCTAGTAGATATTATGTATTAGAAAAAATACCAATCCCCATCGTCCTCTACCCAAACAGAGACGATGGGGATTTCTTTTCATCCATTAAAAACATAGGTGTCAAGAGGGAACGCTAACCTACGTATTATGCTCATTTCTAAAATATTTCTTAAAAAGAAGAAGAAATATTTGGTGGTTTCAGGAAAAAAGCGTAACTTTGCAGCCTGAAATTGATAACAGGCTATAATGGGCATGCCCCGATAAGGGACACGAAATGATGCAACAAGCATCCCCATGACGTCTAATTTTAATAACCCAATAAAAATAAAAAAGAAAAATGAAAAAAGGTATTCATCCAGAGAATTATCGTCCTGTAGTATTCAAGGATATGTCTAACGGCGATATGTTCCTCTCTCAGTCTACATGCAAGACTAATGACACTGTTGAGTTCGAAGGCGAGACTTATCCAGTTGTTAAGATTGAAATCTCTAGCACATCTCACCCATTCTACACAGGTAAGAGCAAGCTCGTTGATACAGCGGGTCGCGTAGACCGCTTCATGAACCGTTACGGCAAATTGAAGAAGTAATAATATACCTTTTTTATAAGGATATATTTATTATCGCAAAGATACTGAGTGCATTCCAGCGTAGTTGCATATACGTAGGAATGCACTTTTTTTCTCTATTCTATCCTCATACAATCGATTTCTACATACATTATTATATAGAAAGCACTAAATCTTTAACTTAATAAACATTATCGAGAATTATGAAGCATACTAAGTTTTTTATCTTCGCGCTCGTTGCTGCGATGACGTTCTCTGCCTGTGGTACAGACGATACCCTGCAGTTCTATTATCCTGAAAATGGCGGTAATACGGGTGGTGGTAATACGGGTGGCGGAAGCACGGGTGGCAATACCGGTGGTGAATCAACCGATAAGAACAATACAAACAAGAATGTGGCTACTGCCAACATGCCACAAGTGGTAAGAAACGCTATCGGCGGTCTGGAGTTTCCAAAGCTCAAGAATAATGGTACCAGCTATGCCATCGTTCACATGGATAATACAACAGGTATGTTGAACTATTCTACAGAATGGGATGACAACATGAAGAGCCAGAGATGGAGCTGCTACACTTTCAATACAACCAATACGAAATCAAATGTATCAGGAAGATATGATCCTCCTTATGGTCAAAGACAATATCCTTGGGATACAGATCTTCAAGAACAATGGGGCATTGTTGATTTTACAGATGATCCAACACCGACAACACAGCACATGGACCATGGTCATATCTGTCCAAATGCAGACAGACTATATAATGCAAATCAACGCTATCAGACATATTATATGACCAACATGCAGCCCCAATACAGAGATTTCAACCAGCGTGGAACATGGTATAAAATGGAGGAAGATCTTCGTACCAAAGCTCCAAAGATTGACTCAGATACCCTCTTCATCGTGAAGGGCGGTACCATCGACCCGGTGGGCAGCGAGAGTAATCTCCTGGGCTGGAAGAAGAATGGAGCTTCTAGCGAAACCCAGAAGCCAGGCTATATCCCAATACCAAAGTATTTCTTCGTTGCCGTGCTGAAGAAAGAGTATAACCAGAAGACCAAACTGTATGGCTACAGCGCTTTCGGCTACTGGTTCCCTCACGTGGACAAGGCATTTGAAAAGAACGATAAGCTCGGCAACTATGTGGTAAACATCAAGACGCTGGAAGACAAAACCGGCATCGACTTCTTCTGTAATCTCCCTGATGAAATAGAGAAGGATGTAGAAAACCAAGATGCAGAAGCTCTCAAGAAACTCTGGGGCTTTAAATAAATCAGGCTATATATAAACCAAGAAATCCGCTCTCTCAAATCAATGAGAGAGCGGATTTCTTGGTTTATATCATCATCTTCTCGGCAACTTCTTGATAGCATGTGGCATGAATGCCCTACCAGTAGCCTTACCGAAGCTAGGAGCTACGGAATCGGTTGCAGCAGAACGGGTCTTCTTACGGGCTCCACTCGGATTGTAGCGCACTAAATCGATTTGCATCACATCACCCTTAGCCTTACCTGTTCCTATCATATAACCATAGAACACATCCTGGCCCTTTTCTTCACCCAGATAGAAACCATACTGCTTAGCACCTGCATCCATTACATAGGTAGCACCAGAATCATTATAACGGATATAAATATCACCATTCTTATCGATATACCAGGTAAACTTCAGAGTCTGGCTTTCATTGCTTCCATCATCGGCACAATCCACTTCTACACCATTACCACTGAGCGAGTTAACCTTATCACCCGCCTGATAGAACGTCATCTCGGCATTGAAACTGTAGTTATTGCGAGACTGGCCGTCCTCAGCAAGTTCAGAGAGCATCACAGAGCCTCTCCAGTCGCCTGTAAGAGTCTGAGCCTCCAACAGCAGGTCATCATCCTGAGAGCCGTTAGAACCGTTGTTCCAGTCGCCCTGGTTCCATCCCCAGCCACCATGATTATAGTCATCATACCAGTAATAATCATCATGCCAGTAATAATCATCATCACATGAGGTGAATGAGAAAGATGCTGCAGCTATCGCCATCCACATCCATATCTGCTTAAACTTTTTCATATCTTGTTTCCTTTCTTCAAACTAAATTCCTTATTGCCTTACTTCACTACAAAGCGGCGAACAGGCTTCTGATTATCATCTGCCACCTTAACATACTCTACAGAATCCTTAGCTCCGCGAGAAACAATCTGGGTGTTCTCCAAGCCCGAATGCTGCTTGCTGTAGCCCCAACCGTCATCGTAGTCCCAATCGTAGCCCCAGTCATAATCGCGCCAGTTATAGCTGTAAGAATCGCGATAAAGCTCGAAATAAGCACGATTGCCGTTATCAGCCTCTACATATCCAGAGAACTTGCGGTCGCTCAAAGCATAGTCGTAAATCACAACATCGCTACCCTCATCGAGAAGAGAGATATAGATGTTTCTGTTGCGAACTGTCCAGTTAATACGGTTTGCGATATAGTTATTGCCATGCCAGTAATTTCCCTTAAAGTAATCAATCCAGTAGCCTGTACCGGAATAGATGCCATCATTCTGGTCGAATCGGATTACCGAGTAGAGGGCACTGTAATTACCATATTCTACCAACATATTACCCTTCCATGTACCATCGAGGGTGTATGCAATATCAGAATCATCATCACATGAGGTGAATGAGATGCTCATCAAAGCTATGAAAGCCATTGTGAGAAGAGTAGTAAACTTTTTCATATCAATTTATCAGTTAAGTTATTTATATTCTTATATCTTCTATACTTTTGAGTTCTCGAAGAACAGCATTCTTTCTTGAACTCGATGCAAAGGTAGTGGATTTTTCGTCTGCATCAAAGGGGAAAAGGATACAAACTGAGGGGGAAATCCCTATTCTTTCAAAAGCAACTGCTTTTTTGATGATATTTCTCTTTGCCTAGAGTGGTATTTCTTTCGGTTTTGATGGTATTTCTTTCTCTGTATCAAAGATTTAACACATTCTTAACACATCGTATCGATATTTTTCGTATCTTTGCATCATAAATAAGTAATAATTCTAAGAACATGCTTTTAGCACATAGTAAATTCTAAGAATCAACTCAACAAAATGAGTTTCAACAGTTTATTAATTATACGTTAAACCTTTAAAATTATTAAGTTATGAACAAATTTTTACGCTATTCATTATCATTGGTTCTGGCGTTCGTAGCTAGCGTTACGTTTGCACAGGAAGTAACTTTTGACTTTGACAATGATTACAAAACACTCTTCCCAGAACTGACAGGTACATCTTCTTCTACTTCTAAAGATGGAGATATCACCAAAGCCATGGCATGTACAATTAATGGTATTTCTGTAGCAGTTTCTGCAAAAACTTCTGGTTCGAATGAAAACCGAATCTGGAATAGGTCACCACGTCTCAGAATGTACAGTGGAACGCTTACGATTCAAGCACCTGCAGACAAGAAGATTGCTTCTATCGACATTATTAATGGAAAATGGAATGATAATAACAAAGCTGACGTAGGTACTAATAATAAAGGTTCTTGGACTGGCGATGCAAACAAAGTTGTATATACAATTGCTGCCAACACCCAAATCAAGTCTATCAAAGTTACGCTCGCTGGTACCAAGATAGAGTACACCGATGCAGCAAGTGTAAAGGAACTCTTGGCTAACAATAAAGAAGCTAAGGATTACATCAACCTCAAACTCACAAACGCAAAGGTATTATACGTAAACAGCTACAAGGGAACCGTAAATACTTACGTACGTGAAGGTGACACTGCTATCGAAATGAGGACTTTAGGAATCGATATGCCTGTAAACAGCATCATTAGCGGTACTGTTAAGGTAAATTTGGCTTATGACGCAGGAATTCCTTATCTGTCAGCAAGCAAGGAAACAAACGGCGAAAATCTCAAAATCACAGAGAGCAACGAAGCTGCTGAACCTGTTATTGCAACTGTAAAGGACATCCTTGAAGGCAAATACACCAACGACCTTATCAAGATTAAGGAGTTCACATTCAGCAAAGAAGAGTATACTACAGGTAAATTCAACTACTATGCTAATGATGGTGAAACCAAGATTATGATTTACGACAAGTTTAGCGGTATTGGTGGTGTTTCACAATTAACAGAAGGAGAGAAATATACCTTAACCGGTATTTTCGGTGTAATATTCAGAGGCATCCCTGAAGTTCTCCCTATCAAGGCTGTAGAAAAGTTTGAACCTACCGGCATCACTAACATTACAACAGATGAAGCTGCAAAGAACGCTCCTGTTTACAACCTCGCAGGCCAGAAGGTAACCAAGGCTTACAAGGGTGTAGTCATCAAGAACGGAAAGAAGATGATTCAGAAGTAATCAAATTTAAAACAACATATCCCTACTGCTCCTCCGATATTCATTTATCGGGGGAGTTTTTTTGTTAGGCATAACATAAGAAGGAACCACCGGCAAATCAACCAAATATTACCCCTATAACATGAAAAGTGGAATAATTTAATGCAATAACATAAAAAAATACACCTGATAAATACGTATTCTCAATAATTTTCACTACCTTTGTTGCGATTAATAAACGTATACGAATAAAAAATGATGAAAAGAAAATTATATATCACCCTATTAGGACTGCTCTCTACCATCATAACAGCAGCTGTACCCTACTGCGATGTGAGAAAATTCTCTATCACAGACGGACTCGCAGCCAATACCATCTCAGACCTGAAACAAGGTAAAGACAACCTCATGTGGTTCAGTACATGGAACGGACTGTCGTTCTATGACGGCTACAAGTTTCATACTTTCAGAGACAACCCCGATGATATTGACGTCCTGTCAACCAACCGTATACTGAAAATAGAACCATCACATAACAACAACGTATGGTGTATTACATACGACCACCAGCTCTACGTATACGATACCCACTTCTGCCGGTTCTTTGCTGTTGGACAGAAATTCAACGAACTGTTCAACATCGACCTGCGCGTGAGCCAGGTATACCCATTGAAAAACGGAGCTACATGGTTTACTTCAGAAGATGGAAAATATATCATCCGATCAGTAGGGAAAACCTTTGATGAGCGGAACATAGAACTCATCAAAGTAGGAGAAAAGGGACTCAGAAGCGGAAATGTATGGTACATCCATCAGGATTCACACGGAAGAGAATGGGTGCTTACCGACAAAGGCGCATACATATATCATTCGAAAAATCCAAGCAAACTGCCTTTCAAATGGCTCAGAGGGGTGGGAGAAGATGAGTTCCTGGCAACTGAAGACGGCAAACTGGCAAAATATGACCTGCAGAACCGACTCACCATGATACCGATGCCGGAAGGCGTAACCCGTATCAACCAACTGAAAAATACAGGTTACCAACTCCTGCTGGCAACCAATCTGGGTGTTATCATCTACAACCCGCGCACCTTCAAGTTTGATATCATCAACGTACAGAGCCCGAGTCAGCCTCTGGCAGAGGTAAAGAAGATTTATACCGATGATTTCGGTATGGTATGGGCATTTACAGACGGTATGGGAGTAACCCTCATCAACCCGAAGACCGGACAGAAGCAGTGGCTCTTTGCCGATCAGGACGACCCGATGGACCGCACAACCTGCGAAAGCAATTTCATCACACAAGACGAAAACAAGACCCTCTGGGTAGTGCCAAGAGGAGGAACCTTCAGTTATTTTGACCGCAAGGCAGGAAAACTGGTTCCTTATCTGCTGAGAAGCAATTCATCGGGCAACTACCGCATACCGAAGATTACGAAATATGTACTCTCAGACCAGGGAATCCTCTGGCTGACAGGCTCTCACGACCTGACACAGGTAGTCTTCAAATATCACCCTTACATTATCAACAAGCTGGATGTGGGCGAAGACGAAGTGTTCTCGGTAAATGCATCACCAGACGGACATATCTGGACAGGCTATCACAATGGAGTAATCCAGGTACTCAACGCCTCCTACCAGCGTATCGGATACCTTTCGCCAAGCGGACAGATTGTGCCACAGCAGGTAAACTTCGCCGAGAAGGGCATCTTCGCCATCCACTTCGATATCAAGGGAAGAACATGGATAGGAACCAACGGAAACGGTGTATATCTGATAGACAAAATGCAGGTAAGACACTTTACCTACGATGCAAACGACCCCGCTTCACTGCCATTCGACAAGGTATTCGACATCGTAGCCGACCGCACCGGACGCATCTGGATAGGTACCTATGGTGGCGGTATCGCCCTGGTAAATGAGGCAGCAGACGGCAGTATCAGCTTCATCAGTAAACGAAACGGACTGCCTTGGGAGAAGCAGCACTACGACCGCGTACGCCGCATCTGCTGCACCACTACGGGAACCATTCTCGTAGGTACTACAGATGGTCTCATCACCTTTAGTGATGCCTTTACAAACGCAAGAAAGATCAAATACCACAAGACCTACTACATACCGAACGATACAACAAGTCTGGCTGCAAACGATATGAACAATATCATGGAGCACACCAGCGGCAAGATGTATATCTCGCAACAGGGCGGCGTGATGGAAGAGATTGTGAGCAAATCGCTCCTGCAAGACAACCTGAAGATGAAATACTTCCATGCCATCGATGTTAACGAAGGCATCGTACAGGGCATGGTAGAAGACAACCAGGGAAGAATCTGGGTAATCAGAGAATCGAGTATCGACTGCGTAAACCCGAAAACGGGCCAGTGCAATGTGTTCGGACCTAACGATTTCGACTTCTACATGTCGTTCTCGCAAAGCCGTCCTTACCACGATCCGGCAAGCAACAACATCTCGGTAGGTACCCCGATGGGACTGATTACCTTCAATCCGGCTACGCTGAAGAAGAGCAACTACCAGCCTAAAGTCATCTTCAGTTCCCTCCATTATAGCGGAGAGAAGGAGTCGGAACCTATCCTGCACAAGGAAAAAGTGGTGATTCCTGCCAACAAGCGAAGTCTGACCATCACCTTCGCATCACTCGACTATCAGCGCAAGTATCAGACCAGATACCTCTATCGCATAGATGGTTATACAGCTCCAGGCGAGTGGATATCGAACGGAAGCAGCAATGTCATCGGCTTCAACCGTATCAATCATGGCGATTACGTACTCAAGGTGAGAGCCACCAACTCGCATGGTGTATGGAGCAAGTATGTGGCAGAACTGCCTATCGAAGTGCGCCCTACCTTCTGGGAAAGCATCTGGGGCAAGTTTCTCATGCTGCTCCTGCTCTTCGGTATCGTAGGCGCAATCTTCTATACCTACAACCAGCGCCAACGCGAGAACATAACCCACGAGATGAGCGTGCTGAAGAACGAATTCTACAACGATGCAGCCAACCGTCTGAGAACCCCTTTAACACTCATCGGAGCCCCGGTAAAAACCATTCTGGATACCGAGCCGGGTATCACCCGAAAGGGCAAGGAACTGCTGAGAATGGTAGTAGACAATGCCAACGAAATGCTGGTAATGCTGGACAAGGTTCAGAGATACGGCAACAAGGCAGACTTCCATACGAACAGCGGTCTGACCGAGGAAGATTACGACCTGGCAGAAAGAGAAAAAGCGAATGGCCAGATTGACGACCACAATGCATCTGACTATCTGGAAGAAACCAACAAACAGAAAGAAGAAAAGGATGCAGAGGCTGAACGCCTGGAAGAAATGGGCAAGGAACAGGAAACTGCACAGGAAGAAGCGGAACAAAAAGACCAGACGATACTGGTAGTAGAAGACAATGCCGACCTGCGCAAGTTCCTCTACAGCATCCTCTCGCCTACCTATAACGTGCTGCTCGCAGAGAACGGAAAGGCTGGTTTAGTGATGGTCCGCAAGGAGATACCAGACTTTATCCTCACGGACGTTACCATGCCTGTGATGGATGGTTTGTCGATGATTCACGAGATCAAGCAGGATACCACCCTCAACAACATCCCAGTGATGATTCTCTCGGCCAAGTCAAGCGTAGAAGACCAGCAGCGAGGCTTTGATGAAGGTATTGTTGCCTATATCACCAAGCCATTCTCTACCACTTATCTGCTTGGCCGAATAGAGGCTATCCTCACCCAGCGTCGCAACATTCAGATGGATGTCATCAGAAAACTGAAGGAAACTGGCGATAAAGATGCCATAGCAGCCCTACGAATACTGCCTGCAGCAGCTCCTCTGCCTGCTCTTAACCAGGCTGAAACTAGTGCCGAGAACGAAGCGGTTGATCCAAACAGCGAGCTGGCATTTATAGCGGCACAGATTCAGGACAGAACCATGATGCGTGTCTTCTGGTTTGTTGTTGAAAATGCAGGCAACCCGGGACTCAAGATTGATGATATCTCGAACGAAATCGGTATGAGCCGAAGCGTACTATATAATAAGGTGAAAGCAACAACTGGAATGACACCGGTAGACTTCGTTCGCCATATACGTATCAAGAAGGCATGCGAGATGTTGCGCAATACAGACAATACTCTGACCAGTATCTCCTTCGCAGTAGGTTTCACCGACCCTAAGTATTTCTCGAAGGTATTCAAGAAAGAAACGGGTATCGTGCCTACTGAATACCGAAACAGAACGCAGGGATAGCCCGCATAATTACAGATGAAAGCAGTCATCATTACTGATGGCTGCTTTTATCTGTATTGACAAAAAAGTAATACATATACAGAACATATCTTCAGTTGTTGTCGGGCACAGCCTTCTTCGTTATCGTACACAGCAAAACGTTCAAGCAAGGAAAAAAGCAGAATAGTCATAAAATTGAGCCGTTTTGCTTAGTTTTTTGACCGAATATTGCAAAAAAGTATAAAAATGGGGGGGGTATTTGATTAATTTTCCCTTTTTACTGAAAAAAAGCTGAGAAAAAGTTTGGTGTTACAAGAAAATGTAGTACCTTTGCAACAAGTTCTTAGAAAAGTTAAATGATAGATTAATCGTAAACCTCTTTTTCTTTGTTTTTTTGAGGAAAAAGAGGTAAAGAAAAAGGAATGCAGGGTTTGTGAAAATCCTGCATTTTTTATTTTTTTATGCTGTTTCATACTGATATTGTGCAGGTATATCGTCTACATATTTTATTCTTCTATATTCTATATCTAACCGATATCTATACTCAGGTATATGGTATCTGTTTACCCAGATATACAATATCTATCTACATTATATATATTACGCTCATTCCTTCATCTATGATTTTGTTCGATTTTTAGAATTTTTAAAAAAACTATTGAAGTATTCTAAGAGAAAAGTAGTATCTTTGCACTCTAGATCATATAAGTTGAGATCGGAAATATAGATAACACATACATAAAGATAAAAAAAATGAGAACTGTTTACGAATTTTCTGTTAAAGACAGAAAGGGAAAGGATGTTTCCCTCAAGGAGTATGCCAACGAAGTGCTGCTCATCGTCAACACCGCCACAAAGTGTGGTTTCACCCCTCAGTATGAGGAACTGGAGAAACTTTATGAGACCTATCATTCTCAAGGTTTCGAAATACTTGATTTTCCTTGCAACCAGTTTGGTCAGCAAGCCCCTGGTACAGATGAAAGCATTCATCAGTTCTGCAAGCTTACATACGGCACAGAGTTCCAGCGCTACAAGAAGATCAAGGTAAACGGAGACGATGCTGCCCCTCTCTTCAAATTTCTGAAAGAATGTAAGGGCTTTGCTGGTTGGGACGAGAGCCACCCTCTCTACCCTGTTCTCGACAAGATGTTGAGCGAGGCTGATCCTAACTACAAGGAGAGTGCCGATATCAAGTGGAACTTCACCAAGTTCCTCGTTAACAAGAAGGGTCAGGTTGTAGCCCGCTTCGAGCCTACCACAAGCTTCGATGTCATCGCTAAGGCTATCGAAGAGTGGTTGAACTTCTAATGAAAGATAGAAGTCTCGAACTGAGAATAGAATTTCTAAAAAAAAGAGAATAGAATCTCTAAAATAAAAGCCAGGTTGCTTTTCGCAGCCTGGCTTCTTTTATATGTGATATCGTTATTTCAATATATCGCAAGGAATAATTGTCAACTGTTTGCTATAAACTATAAACTATTAACTGTTAACTATTAGTCAACCTTTGGCACATCCTTGAGGAACTGCTGGATTTCTTCATCACTTACTGAATAATTGTGCAAATCGCCATTAATATAGCTATCGTAAGACGGCATATCGATAAGACCATGGCCTGAGAGGCAGAACAGGATAACCTTCTCCTTGCCCTCTTCCTTTGCCTTCAGAGCCTCACGTATAGTGGCTGCAATCGCATGACAGCTCTCTGGAGCAGGAATGATACCCTCGGTCTGTGCAAAGAGCATACCCGCCTTGAATGACTCCAGCTGAGGGATATCTACACCATGCAGATAACCATCCTTCAGAAGCTGGGAGATAATCATGCCCGCACCATGATAACGGAGACCACCTGCATGAATGTTGGCTGGCTTGAAATCATGACCCAGAGTATACATTGGCAGCAATGGAGTATAACCTGCCTCATCACCGAAATCATACTCAAACTTACCGCGAGTCAGCTTAGGACAGCTCTCCGGCTCTGCAGCTATAAACTCAGTATGGCGCTCGCCTGTGAAGTTGTGACGGAGGAATGGGAAGGCAATACCACCAAAGTTACTACCACCACCGAAACAAGCAATCACCTGATCAGGATACTCACCTGCCATCGCCATCTGCTTCTCTGCCTCTAGACCGATGATGGTCTGGTGAAGTGCCACATGATTGAGCACGGAACCCAGCGTATACTTACAGCCCGGTGTTGTGGTAGCCAGCTCAACAGCCTCACTGATGGCAGTACCGAGCGAACCAGGATGATGAGGATCGCGTGTGATGATATTCTTACCGGCACGTGTACTCATGGAAGGAGAACCCTCTACAGTGGCTCCAAACGTACGCATGATGCTGGAACGGTATGGTTTCTGCTGCATGGTAATCTTTACCTGATAAACTGCTGCCTCCAGGCCGTAGAGTTTTGCTGCATAAGAGAGGGCTGCACCCCACTGGCCTGCACCAGTCTCTGTAGTGACATTGGTATCACCCTCCTGCTTACAGTAGTAGCACTGAGGAATGGCTGAATTGATTTTATGAGAGCCTAACGGATTGGTACTCTCATTCTTGAAATAGATATGCGCCGGAGTACCGAGTGCCTCCTCAAGGGCATAAGCACGTACAAGAGGGGTTGAACGGTAGAAGGTGTACTTCTCCAGCACATCTTCCGGAATATCAATCCAAGCGTGCTCTGTATCAAGTTCCTGCTTTGAGCACTCCTTATTAAATACGTGTGACAAATCATCAGCATTCATTGGCTGGTGTGTCTGAGGGTTCAATGGTGGCAATGGCTTGTTAGGCATATCTGCCTGAATGTTGTACCACTGAGTAGGAAGTTCCTGCTCGCTTAAGATGTACTTTTTCTGTCTCATGTTTATATATATGTTTAAAATTGTTGTATGCCTGAACAAAGGTACAAATAAAAAATGAAATAAAGAATTTTTTTATGTGTTTTTCCACTATTTTTTATTTTTATCCAATAAAATAGTTCATTCTACAGGTATTATTTGTTACATAAGTGTATTTTCAGTGTCATTTTTATAAATTTAATCAAATATTACCCCACAAAATACCAAATATTACACCCAATATTATAATGAAAAATAGTATCTTTGCAACAGAAAAATTCAACATGCGTTGTGAAACGCTTATCATCATCTTTTACTTATACAAAAAATAAAACATTGGAACTCAATAGGGATATTGGGATTCCAATGTTTTTTTTATGCAATAAACTGATTACTTTTCATTACCTAAATCTATCTGCGATATCTGATTCAGCAGGTTTACAGCCTGCCCTACTGTCTTCACATCATTGATGCGAAGCATTCGCTTGTTGAATTTTTCCTTCAGAACACAATCTTGAATATGACTGGTAACGTAAGCGAGTATGCGGTTAAACATCTGACTTCTGTAGAACGGACTGTTTACATTGCTTACAAACTGCATCTGCATATAGCCCTGCTTGAGAATAATCTTCTCGCAACCTAGCTTCTTGCCTACCCTACGCAGACCTACCACATGCATCAGTTCGTCTGCTTCATGAGGCACAGGACCAAAACGGTCTATCATACGCTTGCGGTAAGCTTCTACTTCATCATCGCTCTCCAGGCGGTCCAGTTCACGATAAAGAAGCATGCGCTCACTGTCACCAGGCACATAAGTCTGAGGGAAATACATCTCCAGATCGCTCTCTATGCCACAATCGTCAACGAAATCATCACCCGTAAGCTGGGCACCTTCATCCATCTTCTCCTGATAAAGATCACAGAACTCCTCGTTCTTCAACTCTGTGACAGCCTGAGAGAGAATCTTCTGGTAGGTTTCATAACCCAGATCTTCCATAAAACCGCTCTGCTCAGAGCCCAGCAGATTACCCGCACCGCGGATATCCAGGTCCTGCATGGCGAGATTGAAGCCGCTACCCAGTTCGCTGAACGTCTCCAGAGCCTCCAGACGGCGACGCGCCTCAGGAGTAAGTGCACTCTTAGGTGGCGCCATCAGATAGCAGAAAGCCTTCTTGTTGCTTCTTCCTACGCGTCCACGCATCTGATGCAGGTCACTCAATCCGAAGTGATGAGCATCGCTCACGATAATCGTATTGGCATTGGAAATGTCGATACCGTTCTCTACAATAGTGGTAGAAAGCAGTACATCATAATCGTAATTGATAAAGCCCATGATGATTTTCTCCAAATCCTCAGGCTTCATCTGTCCGTGACCGATTGCTACCCTACAGTCTGGGATATGCTTCTCGATGAGCATCTTGAGCTCCGGAAGCTTGGATATTCTGTCGCATACGAAATAAACCTGTCCGTTTCGGCTCATCTCGAAGTTGATGGCATCGCAGATAACTTCACTACTAAACGTTACCAGTTCGGTATGAATCGGATAACGGTTAGGTGGCGGAGTGCGCATGATACTCATATCCCGGGCGCCCATCAGAGAGAACTGGAGGGTTCGCGGAATCGGAGTGGCACTCATCGTGAGTGTATCGACATTTACCTTGAGCTGACGGAGTTTCTCTTTGGTAGACACACCGAACTTCTGCTCTTCATCGATGACGAGCAGTCCCAGGTCATGCCATTTCACGGTCTTTGATATCAGCTTATGCGTACCTATGAGGATATCAATCTTACCCTCTTTCAGGGCGTCAAGCACCTCTCTGGTTTCCTTCGTTGTACGGGCTCTACTGAGATAGTCTACCCTTACAGGCATGCCTTCCAGACGCTTTTTGAAAGTCTGATAGTGCTGGAAAGCCAGAACGGTAGTAGGCACCAGCACCGCAACCTGCTTGCTGTCGCACGCTGCCTTGAAGGCTGCACGGATGGCAACCTCTGTCTTGCCGAAGCCCACATCGCCACAAACCAGACGGTCCATCGGTCTGCCGCTCTCCATATCCTTCTTCACCTCCTGAGTAGCCTTATTCTGGTCTGGCGTATCTTCATACAGGAAGGAAGCCTCCAGCGTATGCTGCAGATAATTGTCGGCACTGAAGGCGAATCCCTTCTCCCGTCGGCGCTGGGCATAGAGTTTGATCAGGTCGCGCGCAATGTCCTTGATTCGCTTCTTAGCTTTGTCCTTGAGTTTATCCCAGGCACCTGTACCCAGTGTAGACAGGCGAGGCGGAGTACCGGTATCGCTGCGGCGATATTTGCTGATTTTATAAAGCGAGTGGATAGAAACATCCACCTTGTCATTGTTCGTATAGACGATGCGGATCATTTCCTGATAGCTGTTGCCCGTAGGAACCCTAACCAGACCGCCGAACTTGCCGATACCGAAGTCTACATGCACGATAAAATCTCCCACTTCCATCTCCTGCAGTTCCTTCATGGTGAGTGCCATCTTGCCGGCTCTCGCTTTATCTGAGCGCAGGTTATATTTATGAAAACGGTCAAAAATCTGATGATCGGTAAAGAAACAACACTTCTTGTCATGGTCAGTAAAGCCTTCATGAAGCGTCTTGTCTACCGGTGTAAAACGGATGGCGTAGAGCTTCAGCTCTTCGCTTTCAAAGATATCCTTCAGGCGCTGTTGCTGCTTCTGGCTATCTGCCAATATATATAAGGTGTAACCCTGGAGCAGGAAATCCTCCAGAGTCTGGCAAAGCAAATTAAAATTCTTATGGAAAAGAGGCTGTGGAGCGATATTGAAAGGTATCACAGCCGGACTCTCTGACGGAGCGACCTTGCCGAACTCGATACGGAGATGAGCCGCTACTGCCTTCTTGAAATCGAGCGGAGAAACGAGGTTGAGCTCGGTCTTCATCTCATGTCTGATGCGCTCTGCCTCCACCTCAGTAGCTCCCTCCAGCTGCTCGGTAAGGCTCTGCGATGAGAAGCCTTCAGTATAGATCTGACCGATGCGGTCGCAAACGAAAGAAAGGTCTTTCGCAATGACTGGCGTACTTTCGGAGAGGAAATTGAGGAAACACTGCTTGTTGCTCTCGATATGGGCGAGTTCGGGCACGATTTCTATCTCTGTGCGCTTCGCCTGCGAGAGCTGAGTCTCAACATCAAAGGTACGGATGGTGTCAATCTCATCGCCGAAGAAGTCGATACGGAACGGATATTCGCAGCTGTAGGAATAGACATCGAGGATGCTTCCACGCACGGCAAACTGGCCCGGTTCATAAACATAATCGGTTTCTTTGAGTTCGAAATCGAGCAGGGTATGAACCACATCGGTCTGAGCTATCTGCTGGCCTACAGTCAGTTTCAGAATCCGTTCATCCAGATTCTGCTTAGCCACAACGAGTTCTGCCAGTGCATCGGGATAAGTGACTACCAGGAAATGTCCTCCCGAAGAGAGGCGCGCCAGCACCTCTGTACGTAGGATTTCGTTCGCTGCATCACGCTGCCCGTATTTCACGGCACGCCGATAGCTGGAAGGAAAGAAGAAGACCTTCTCCTGCCCCATCATCTGAGTGAGATCGTGATAAAAATAGCCTGCTTCATCGGCATCATCCAGTACGAAGAGTACCGAACGCCTCATCTTCCCCTGCAGAGAAGCAAAGAACATCGGAGCCGAAGAGCACAGCAAACCCTGGAGAAAAATGGAATGAACCGACTTCTTCCCCATCAAATCAAAGAGGGCATCCGCCTGTGGCGAACGCCCGTATGTTTTTTCTATCTTTTGGATTTCCATCCAAGTACTGATTAGTGATTACTGATTACTGAGTAGTGATTACAGAGTATTAATCCTTCTTCGGATATTTCTTGAACCAGCCATCCAGGCGCAGTCGCATCACGCCAAAGAAAGCCTCACCAAAGATGCCACCACTCATCTTGCTCACACCTTCACGACGGTTAACAAAGATGACAGGCACCTCCTTGATCTTGAAACCGATTCGATGAGCCGTATATTTCATCTCTATCTGGAAAGCATAGCCCTTAAAGCGGATTGCATCCAAATCTATGGTTTCCAACACCTTACGTCGGTAGCAGACGAATCCAGCTGTGGTATCATTCACCTTAAATCCGGTTACGATACGTACGTATTTAGAAGCGAAATAGCTCATCAATACGCGCCCGATAGGCCAGTTGACCACGTTCACACCCGAAATATATCTTGAGCCTACAGCCACATCATAGCCCTCATCGTGAGTTGCCGCATAGAGACGAGGCAAATCATTAGGATCATGACTGAAGTCGGCATCCATCTCGAAGATGAAGTCATAGCCCTGCTTCAATGACCATTTGAAGCCCATGATATAGGCAGTACCCAAACCGAGTTTACCCGAACGCTCCAGGATATGCAGACGACCGGCAAACTCATTAGCCATCAAGCCCTTAACAATGGCAGCAGTACCGTCAGGACTTCCGTCATCGATAACGAGGATATCAAACTGCTTTTCGAGACCGAAGACAGCACGGATGATTTTCTCGATGTTTTCCTTCTCATTATATGTAGGAATGATTACTATGCTATCACTCATAACTTCTTCTATTTTTAATGATTCTGATTCTATATAATGTAATACAGATGCAAAATTACAACTTATTTTTGAAATAACAAGCAAAAACCCGAAATTATTGGTCCGGATTCTCTACAAAACCCTGATATTTCTTGTCAAGTCCGTTCATGATCGCCTCATAGCTCTTGTTCATCTGGTTCTTGATATTGTCAGCTCCCTTGCCAATCGGCTCAATAGGCTCATGAATAGTGAGCTTCAGAGGATGCCAGAAAGCCCAGTAGATATCCTTCATACGAGGCTTCACATCGAAACTGCCATTGATGGTAAGCGGACATACCGGTAACTGCAGTTCATCGGCAAGCAGGAAAGCGCCGCGGCGGAACACGCCCATGTGCCCCGTAAACGAACGGGCACCCTCTGGGAATACCACCAGCGACATGCCCTCTTTCAGCACCTCGCGAGCACGGTCATAAGAAGCGCGGATCTTCGAAGGTCCGCTCTTGTCTACAAAGATGTGATGCGCATACTCACAGGCAATACCGATGAGAGGCACTTTGCGCAAGCCCTTCTTCATCATCCACTTGAAGTTTCTGCCCAGAAAGCCGTAAATCAGGAAGATATCGAAAGCACCCTGATGATTGGCCACGAAAACATAACTCTGGTTCTTCTTGAGATGCTCACGTCCCTCCACCTTTACAGGCAGGAGGAGGATGCGGACCCAAAGCCAGGACCAATACTTGCCGGGATAATAACCCCAGAAATGACCATTACCCAGCATGCATCCCAAAACAGTAGTTACACTGGTTAAAACGCTAGCCAACAAGAGGATTGGCAAGCATATTACAAGCTGATACAGACGATATAAGTACTTCATTTTTTATTAAGAATGAATAATTTAACACTCAATATTTAACATTCAACACTCCTTATTTTCTCTTCAGTGTGATGACCACGATTTCTGCCGTAGCCCCTATGCGGATTGGAACGGTACCGCCCAGCCCCGATGTGGTATAGAGCTGGCAACCCTCCTCTTCGAAGAGGCCGTAATCATAAGGAGTAAACATCGACGGACGCAAGCCCAGGATACTGATCTGCCCCGCATGCGTATGACCGCTCAGCGTAAGCTGCGGTGCTACGACCAGCGAATCCTTCCTGTCAGGTCCTATCACATCGCCATCCTCATCCTTCTCCTTATTAATAGTAGAAGGCCAGGTCTCGCGCCATTGCTTCGGAATATGCTGCAGCATCAGCACGAAAGAGCCCGGTCTGATGCCATACAGCGCCTTCCTTACGTTGGTTCGCTTGGGTTTGTCATAGTTCTCTGTACCAGCTACATAGATGCTGTCAGCACCTCTATGCACCGCCACATGCTCATTCATCAGCAGGTGCCATCCGCAACTCCGCTGGAAGTCCTGCATCCGCTTCTCTAATGCAGCTATCTCCTGCTCATCATCTACATCCATATAATAGGTGTAATCGTGATTGCCCAGCACACTCATCACGCCGTCTCTGGCTTTCAGACTGCTGAGCAGCGCCTGATACTTAGGCAGTTCATCGGGTGTAACATTCTGTAAATCACCCGTAAAGCAAATCAGATCAGGCTTCTCGGCATTGATGCTGTCGATATCGCGCTGAGGCAGATGACCACGCCAGCCATAGTATGACCCGAGATGGATGTCGCTGAACTGAACGATGCGATAGCCCTCGAAAGACTTCGGCAGATTGGGTACATAGATGGTAATTCGCTTGACCTGCATCTTAGGAAATCCTTCGGTAAATCCGTAGATAAAACAGAAGAACGCCACCGCTCCCACTACCAGACCGAGGAGCTTTCCCCAGTTGCGATGTCCGTGAAGGAGCCGCATACAGCACCAACCGAAGAGACTGAACAGGCTGAAGACAAACTGCGGAACTGCACATACTGCCATCATCACAAACCAGATGTCGATGAGCACCGGATTGCGTGGCAGGAAGTTGGGCAGTATCGTGATATACGCGCTGTAGGCGATAACCACGAAAGCCGGCAACCAGAAGAGCACCCGCTGCCAGAGACTCTTCAGCCGTAACTTGCCATACCTTTTATATATCCACAGATACGGCAACAGGGTGAATACCACTACGGGTATCAATATTCTTGCTATCATTTCTTGATCAAACTTGATTGAAGATACGTTTTCATTGCCTGCACGGGCACTCCTCTGCGCTGTGCATAGTCGCGAAGCTGGTCGTCTCCTATCCGTCCCAGTTCGAAATACCGCGACTTGGGATGTGCAAACATCAGCCCCGAGACACTGGCATGAGGCGTCATCATTCCGCTTGTGGTGAGCCGGATGCCCACCTGACTCATATCGATGAGCTGGTCGATGATGAAGTTGGCACTGGTATCGGGCAGCGAAGGATATCCTATAGCCGGACGGATGCCCTGATAGCGCTCCAGATGCTGGTCTTCGATGCTCAGCTGCTCGTCGGGAGCATAGCCCCAGATGCTGCGTCTCACCTCTTCGTGCAACTTCTCTGCCGTGGCTTCAGCCAACCGGTCGCAGAGTGTCTGTGCCATCATATTGAGGTAGTCGTCCGAGCGATATTTCTTCTCCAGACCGCCATCTACCGTCGTGCAGAAGATACCCAGCCGGTCTGTTATTCCGCTGCCCAGAGGACGGATGAAATCAGCCAGACAGAGATTGGGTTCTCCCTGAGCCGCCGGATGCTGCTGACGGAGCATCGGGAAGCGTACTTTCTGCCCTTCCAGCCAGATATCATCCCCCTCGCTGTTCGCCTCGAAGAGTCCGAAGACGGCATAGGTATGATATTCGCCTTCCCATGAATGGAGCATATCGAGCGCCTCAGCCTTCATTTTTTCCTTTTCCTCTCGAGGTTTGCCGCTCAATCCCCAGGCATGATAGAAATATAGCCAGTTAATATATGGCTCAATTTCGCTTATATTGTATACTATTCTTCGCATCCGATACGATATTTTATTTTACAACCCCCGCAAGATTTCTCTTTCAGGAATTGCTTCTGAACTCCAGTTCTTCTCCTCTGCTGGCGGCATCAAACACGCCTTTATTATAGATAAGATGACCGTTACAGAAAGTCTGTTCCACTTTCCATGCAAACTCATCACCCTCTACAGGGCTCCATTTACACTTGCTCTGAATCACCTCTTCGGTCACCTTCCAAGGCTCTCCCTTGCGCACCACAACGACATCTGCCTTATAACCCGGACGCAGGAAGCCGCGCTGACTGATATGGAACAGACGGGCTGGATTATGGCACATCAGTTCAACCAGGCGCTCGATACCGATTACCTTTTCGTCAACAAGTTTCAGCATGCTTACCAGCGAGAACTGTACCATTGGCATACCTGATGCAGCCTTGGCACAACCGCCCTGTTTATCCTTCAACTGATGAGGAGCATGATCGGTACCTACTACAGTTATCTTGCCATTACTCAGCGCCTTACGCAAAGCTTCGCAATCAGCAGCGGTCTTTACTGCAGGGTTGCATTTGATGCGTGCGCCCTTCACAGCGTAATCTTTATCCGAGAACATGAGATGAGCCACAACAGCCTCGCCTGTAATATTTTCATCCTTACCGAAGAACTCCAATTCCTTAGCCGTAGTAACGTGAGCGATATGGAGATGCGCCCCGCTTTCCTTAGCCAGCTGCACCGCCAGACGGCTGCTTTCATAGCAAGCCTCCTCGCTGCGTATTTCCGGATGATGTTCTACGGCAGGGTCCTCACCCCATTTCTGCTTAGCCAGCTGCATGTTGCGGTTGATGATTTCGGTATCCTCACAGTGGGTCATCACCGGCAAATCCAGCTCTTTCGCCTTCTTGAAGATAGCCTGCAGTGCCTCATATTTATCCACCAGCATATTACCCGTACTGGAGCCCATAAAGAGCTTGATGCCCGGTACACGATGCGTATCGAGCTGTTCAAAATCATTTACATTATCATTGGTAGCACCAAAGAAGAAACTGTAGTTTACATGACTCTTCTCTGCGCCCAGCTGCCGCTTCGCCTGCCAGGCCTCCAGAGTAGTAGTCTGAGGCACCGTGTTAGGCATCTCAAAATAACTGGTCACACCACCAAAGGCAGCTGCACGGCTTTCGCTCTCGATGTCAGCCTTCTGCGTAAGTCCCGGCTCACGGAAGTGAACATGATCATCAATCACACCCGGCAAAACAAAACACCCCGAGGCATCGATGACTTCATCGTAATTGCCACGGGGTGCCTCGCCTTCATATATCTCCTTGATAAATTCACCATCCAACAAGAGGTCACCCACAAAAGAGCGACCCTCATTTATAATGGTTCCATTCTTGATTAATTTCATATTACTAAACTTATAAAATGAAGAGTTTTACAAGATGTTAATGCCCAAGACCTTGAAAGAGCCCTGTTTCTACTCCTGACCTTCCTGTTTTTCAGGAATCGTAGGCGCAGCCAGTTCGTTGGCTGTAGGTGCCGGAGCCGCATCAGGATTTACCTGTGGAGCCGCCTCCATCTCTGGCTGCATGCCGCTCTGAGCATCTCGTGTACCGTTCATAATCTCCTGATTTTCTTGAGCTTTCTTATAATAGTCCTTTACATAAGGATCATTCTTGAAATAGTCGGTAGCCTTGCTCATGATATCCTCAATCCAAGGAGAGAGCATCGGATACTGGTTGCCCATCGTAACGAGGAAGAAGACGCCCGGTCCCAGCACATTGTTGAAGTTGTCGGTAACAAACGAAGTGATGAGCTTGTCTTCCTGCTCAGAGAGGCGGATGGATTCCTCGTTCAGATGCTTGTTGACAGCCACCATATCGCTACCGTTCATGATAGCCTGGTCGTGCTTGTGTACCAGTTCGCGTAACTGATTCTGAATCTGCTGGTATTTCTTGAAGAAGCCGAAGAGCTTATCGTTCATAGGAGTACCGCTTACCACCTGCTGTGTATCATCGAGCTTCACCGTTATGCTTCCACTCTCCAGCACCAGCGGCAGCACAGGGTCATCATCCATGAAGATATTCGCCATCTTCATAGAGTCGACAGAACCCTGAAAATGGAACTGTCCGTGCACTACATCGCAAGAATCCACGTTCTTGAAATCGTTGTTTTCCAGTATCTTAAGGTACAGCATGCGTCCGTCCAGAGTACTTACGTTAGAAGTACCCGAGATATCGTAACTGTTGGCACAAGATGCAAGTGCCATCAAGGCAATGAATGCGTAAAATATTCTATTCATAAGCTATCTATATCACTTTCGGTGAACAAAAGTACAATCTTAATTTGAACTGACGAAATAAATTGCAGCAATTTAATTCATTCTTACAAGATTTATGTTTTGTTTGCACTCCTATTGCCCACCGAAAGCTTTTTTCTCGTCCTTTCTATATTACTGATTGTTTTCCTTCTTCAGTTCATGAGAGATGCGATGCGTGGTATACAGTTCCAGCAGGGCTGCGATGAGGAGGAAGACTACCCACTTATTATAGAAATAGGTGATATAGGTCTCATAATTCTCAAACCAGCGGCGCAGGAAAGCATACACCGTATCTACCATCGAGATGCCTGAGAGCACGAAGAAGATGTCTGCTACATACTGCATGCGTTTCAGGCGGTGGATAACCAGCGAAGGTCCCTCATAGAACTGCATCGCCTGCATTACACTGAAGAGTATGGTGCCCAGCAGGAACCCCCAGCTCGTTACCTGCACCAGCTGCGGATGTGAAAAACCAAATGCGAAGCAAGCCGCACCGACAACCATCAGCACGCCGCCCAGCAAGAAAATAGCACTTTCCAGTTTACTCAATTGTTTCATTTTCGTCTTGTTCGTTAGTTTTTTCCGGAATATCCGAACTCAATACAAAGATGTCTTCATCATCAGCCTTCATGAAATAACGCTGGCGGGCTATCTTCTCAAATGCCCGCACACCATGCTGCATATCACGCAGGGTATGCTTGTCGTTTTCATACTGCTCACGATATTTTTCTATCTCCGAACGGAGCGTAGCTATCTCTATCTGGTACTTAATGTGCTGTCTTACACTGTTGTCGTCAACTACACCAACTACCAGAACACCCGCTACAATCACTATAAGATACTTATAATGAGCGAGATAATTCCATATAATACCAAGTTTTTTACTCATTTCTTCCGAATTTGTTTGCAAAGATAATATTTTTTTGTTATCTTTGCATCATCAATTAAGAAAAAATAATGGAAGAGTATATAGTTTCTGCAAGAAAGTACCGTCCGATGACCTTCGATTCGGTTGTCGGACAGAGTGCATTGACCACTACTTTGAAGAATGCAGTGAAGAGCGGCAAGCTGGCGCACGCCTATCTTTTCTGCGGTCCGAGAGGTGTGGGAAAGACCACTTGTGCCCGCATTTTTGCGAAGGCAATCAACTGCGAGCATCCTCGTGAAGACGGCGAGGCATGCAACGAATGTGAGAGCTGCCGTGCCTTCAATGAGCAGCGTTCCTACAACATCTTCGAGCTGGATGCCGCCAGCAACAACGGTGTTGACCAGATTAAGGTTCTGATGGAGCAGACCCGCATCCCGCCTCAGGTGGGCAAGTATAAGGTGTTTATCATTGACGAGGTCCACATGCTCTCTACAGCCGCCTTCAACGCCTTTCTCAAGACGCTGGAAGAGCCACCTCAGCATGTCATCTTCATCCTCGCCACTACCGAGAAGCACAAGATTCTGCCTACCATCCTGAGCCGATGCCAGATTTACGACTTCGAGCGAATGACGGTAGCCAATACCATCAACCACCTGAAGATGGTGGCTGAGAAGGAAGGCATACAATATGAAGAGCAGGCGCTCGCCGTGATAGCCGAAAAGGCTGACGGAGGTATGCGCGATGCCCTCTCTATCTTCGACCAGGCTGCCAGCTTCTGCATGGGCAACATCACTTACCAGAAGGTGATCGAGGACCTGAACGTGCTCGATAGCGACAACTATTTCCGTCTGGTAGACCTGGCTTTGGAGAATAAGGTGCCCGAGATGATGGTAACGCTCGACGGCATTCTGAGCCGCGGTTTCGATGGCGGCAACATGATTCAGGGTCTTGCCCAGCATGTGCGCAATGTGATGATGGCGAAGGATCCTCAGACCCTGCCTCTGCTCGAAACCAGCGACGACCAGAAAGCCAAGTTCCAGGCTCAGGCCCAGAAGGCGCCTACACCTTTCTTATATAAGGCGCTGGAACTGATGAACCAGTGCGATATCCATTACCGCGCCAGCAGCAACAAGCGATTACTGGTAGAGCTCACCCTGATACAGATAGGCCAGATTACGCAGCCCGAGGATCAGGATGTGCCTAGTGCGGGGCGTACGCCCAATAGATTAAAATCCCTGTTTCAGAAACTCCTGGCTCAGTCTAAGCTTGCCTCTCAGGGTGCAGGTTCTGAGCCTTCCGGCAGCAGCGAAAACCGGTCATCACAGCCGGGAGCGTCTGCTGCTACAGCTACTGCTGTGCCTTCTTCCGGAGCCTCAGCAGCCGCTTCTGCAGCCTCCAATGCTGCATCTTATTCTGCATCTGCCACCGCAGCCGCATCTGCCTCTCCAGAAGGCTCAGCCGCTGCCGGAGCTGCTACTGATGCTGCATCGCCTCATAAGCCACGACTCAAGAATATCAAGCTGGGCGGCATAGGCATGACTTTCTCTAACCTGAAGAAGAGGGAGGAGAACCAGCGCCGCCTGCACAGTCCGTATGATGATACCAATGAGGAAAAAGCGACCATCACGGGCGACCAGAACGAGTTCACCCAGGAGCAGGTGGAAGCAACATGGTTCAGTATGTGCATGAGAATGCAGAACAAGCTGGATTTCATAGGCTTAGCCAACCGCATGAAGAGTATTGTACCGAAGATAACCAACTATCCGCAGATAGAGGTTATCATCAACAACCAGCTCTTGCTAGACGACGTTTTGAACATCAAGAACCGCATTCTCAAGACTTTCGTCTTAGGTCTTCACAACAGCGAACTGAGCATCACCTACCGACTTGCCGACCAGGAAGAGGTAGGCAAGGTTCTGACCAAGAATGAAGTTCTGGAACTTCTTATGGAGAAGAACCCTGCGATGAAAAAGCTCACAAAGGACCTGGATCTGGTCATGACATAGAATGATGCCCAAGAGGTTATTCAGTATTCAGTATTCAGTTTTTTTCGCGATAGTTACCTTTTATATGGTTACAAATTGTAAGTAATTATTTTATATTATATATTATTATATATATAATAATATATATTATACCTTCTATGTAGAGGATGGTAACAACAGCGAAAAAAACTGAATACTGAATACTGAACACCCTTTTTAGGCATTATAAGCCTGTAAAGGCAAAAGCTTTCCAGCCTGCCCAACCTTGTGATATATCCATTAGCCACGATTCATGGTCACAATGAATTTGCCAACAAAGCTTGTCCCTGCTTTAATGTAAAGAAGGAGTGGGGGAAGGAGTAAACAAAAAAAATAGCGGATCTGTCACAGCCCCGCTATTTCCTATCATTTAAAATTTTTAAACAATGTTTATTGTTAATTTTCTTGCCTTATACAATGCCCTGAGCCATCATAGCCTTAGCTACCTTCAGGAAGCCGGCTACGTTTGCACCCTTTACGTAATTTACGTAACCGTCTGGCTCAGTACCATATTTCACGCAGTTAGCGTGAATATCGTTCATGATGTCGTGAAGCTTAGCATCAACCTCCTCACGAGACCACTTCAGACGCTCAGAGTTCTGGCTCATCTCAAGACCTGATACAGCAACACCACCTGCGTTGGCTGCCTTACCTGGAGAGTAGAGAATCTTTGCATCCTGGAATACCTTGATAGCCTCTGGAGTAGTAGGCATGTTAGCACCCTCGCTTACTGCGATTACGCCGTTGGCGATGAGAGCCTTGGCTGCCTCCTCGTTGATTTCGTTCTGAGTAGCTGATGGGAGAGCGATGTCTGCCTTCTCAAACCAAGGCTTTGCACCCTCAACATATTTTACACCATACTTCTCTGCATACTCCTTGATACGGCCACGCTCTACGTTCTTGAGCTCCATGATGTAATCGAGCTTCTCGCGGTCGATTCCGTCTGGGTCGTAGATGTAACCGTCTGAATCTGAACATGTAACTGGCTTAGCACCCAACTGGAGCAACTTCTCCATAGTGTACTGGGCTACATTACCTGAACCTGAAACCAAAACAGTCTTGCCCTTGATGTCAATACCCTTGGTAGCGAGCATGTTGCAGAGGAAGTATACGTTACCGTAACCTGTAGCCTCAGGACGGATCAATGAACCACCGAACTCCTGACCCTTACCGGTCAAGACGCCCTGGAACTGGTGTGTCAACTTCTTGTACATTCCGAAGAGGTAACCTACCTCACGGCCACCTACACCGATGTCACCAGCTGGAACATCCTCGTCTGGACCCATGTGACGGTAAAGTTCTGTCATGAAAGCCTGGCAGAAACGCATTACCTCGTTGTTGCTCTTGCCACGTGGAGAGAAGTCGGAACCACCCTTAGCACCACCCATTGGGAGAGTAGTAAGAGAGTTCTTGAATGTCTGCTCGAAAGCCAAGAACTTCAAAATACCCAAGTTTACTGACTTGTGGTAGCGAAGACCTCCCTTGTAAGGGCCAATCGCGTTGTTGTGCTGTACGCGGTAACCCATGTTAGTCTGTACGTTGCCCTTATCATCTACCCAAGATACGCGGAACTGGATGATGCGGTCTGGAATGCAGAGACGCTCGATGAGGTTTGCCTTCTCAAACTCTGGGTGCTTGTTGTACTCTTCCTCGATAGTACCGAGAACCTGACTAACTGCCTGAATGTACTCAGGCTCATTTGGGAATCTTCTTTGGAGATTCGCGATTACTTCAGATGCTTTCATAATCTTTAATCTTTTATTGTGTTTAAATTCTTATTTTTAATTTCTGCTTGCAAAGATACATGTTTTTCTTGAAAACACCAACAAAAAGAAAGAAAAAATGCAGAAAAAGTAGAAAAAAAGTCATTTTTTAACATTTTTAGCCACGTTTTGTAGCGCTTTTGTGTACGCACACCTTATTATATAAGAGACGTTTTTCGGGGGTTAAGCCTTTATTTCTGTTTTGGGAATTTTGCATTCTGACGACTTCTGTTTATCTATCCTGCGCCATAGGGCATAAATGAGCAGGATGATAGCGTAGAGACCGATTACCTGAGGCAGACTGATTCTTACGTTTTCGATGCTTGCTCCAGGCAGCATGCTGATCAGTTTTATGGCTGTATTCAAAAACTGGGTGATGCTGGTCAGGGCGCCTGATGTAAGGCTGATGAGTGGGGCGACAACCGGTGCTATGGGCGCCCATAACGTGAGTGGGGAGAACAGGATTAAGGCTGCTCCAAGATACAGGATGAGGGTTGCTGCGGGAATGGCGATGTAATTGGTGAGAAGTGAATAGCACGATATTCTGCCGAAGGTGTAGACGATGACCGGAAGGGTTCCTATCTGGGCTTCCAGTGAAACGCAAAGGAGTCCCCATGCCCAACGGAGGAAACGGCTGCGGATGGGGAGGAGGGTGTAAAGGGGTGAGAAGAACAGCAGAATGGAGGCTACTGCCAGGAACGAAAGCTGGAAACTCAACTCGAAAAGGTAGAGCGGACTGATGAAGAGCATCAATATATAAGCTGAGGCTAAGGTGTTGAGCGGCAGACCGGTACGATGGAAAGCTAAACTTAAGCTGTAGGCTGAAAGCATGATGGCTGCACGGACTGCACTTGCCGGCAATCCTATGAGAAAAACGTAGGTCCAGATGGAGATGAGGGACAGGATGATGGTGTAAACAGAGTACTTTCTGCCGCCTAGCAGAAAGATGAAAAGCTGGAAGATAATGCCTATATGAAGTCCGCTTACTGCCAGGATGTGACTGGCTCCGGAAATGGAGTAACTGTTTCGGGTGTTCGAATCGAGTGCGCTCTTGTCGCCCAGCGCCATGGCTGCGATGACTGCATAGTCTTGCTGTTTTACGTGAAGGGAAACCAGTTTGCTTTCAATATTGCTTTTATAGCGTTCGGTATTGATTTTTGCCCGTGTGAGGTAAGACAGTTCCTGCCAGTTCTTCAGTTGTGTAGAGGTTTGGGAATCAGCTATTTGCTTACAGGTAAGAAAAGCCCCAAGGCTCAGGATGCATAAATGAATCATCACGCATTGGGAGAAGATGAGAAACTGGTGGTTCCTGCTGAAGTAAGCTTTTTGGCTTAAGAACTCAGTAAGGAAAAAGATGATGCTGCCAAGGGCGCATGAAATGATGGAGATGATGAGCCAGAAGCGCATGTTGAAATCATCATAGCCCCATTTGGCTATGATGATTCCGATCGTCAGTGTGAGGCTGATGGTCATGAGCGGGGTGAGGGGTAGCTCTTTCATCATTCCTCTTTCCTTTTTAAAAAGATGATTTATTTCCTATTTCTTGAATCCGAAGATGCGCTTGATGAATGTCTTCACAGCGTTTTCTTTCTTCTGTGGATTTACGATAGGGGTGTGCTTGCGTGCAGCCGGCTTGTCGCCCTTTTTCTGGGCTACGCCTCTGCCACGGCCGTTGCTGCCTGGACGAACATTGTTCTCGGTGCCTGGGCGCTGCTGGTTGCTGTTATTGCTGTTATTGCGGCGCTTCTGGCTGTTGCTGTTCTTTGGCTGCTCGCCTGACTGGGCTGGCTTTCTGTTCTGCTGCTTTGCGTTCTGCTGCTTATTGCCCTGCTGTGGCTGCTGCTTTGCGTTCTGCTGCTTGTTGCCCTGCTGTGGCTGCTTGCCGTTTTTCTGCTGAGGCTTGTTGTTGCCCTGCTGTGGCTGCTGCTCGTTGCTGCGTGGCGCTTTTTCCTGACGCTCGTTTGGCTTGTTTGGCTTACGCTTGTGAGAAGTCTGGTCGCGGTCTTTCTGTCGGCGGTTCTTGGCGCTGTTCTTTCCGGCCTCGCCGTTTCCGCCGTTACCGCGTCTGTTGTTTCTTCCGTTTGCGCCTTTCTTCTTCGGCTTGTTGAGCTTGATGTATTCAGGACCTTCGCCGCATCCCTCAGGGAGAGGCATTTTGTCTACCACCTTCTCCAGGAACTTCTCTATCTGCTGGAACCAGTACTGGTCTTCTTCGCTCACGAAGGTGATGGCTCTACCATCGCGGTTGGCACGGGCTGTACGGCCGATGCGGTGAACGTAATCTTCTGTATCGTGAGGAACATCGTAATTGATGACCATCTCAATATCATCGATGTCGATTCCGCGTGCCACAATGTCGGTAGCTACGAGAACATCATACTGTCCGCTCTTGAACTTGAACATCACATCATCGCGCTCAGCCTGTTCCAGGTCGCTGTGCATGGCTCCGCAGTTTACTCCAATCTGCTGGAGAGAAGCTGCGAGTTGCTTCACCTTGAATTTGCTGCCGCTGAAGACGATGACACGCTTCAGGTCGCCCGCCTTGAAGATGTCCTTGATGATGGTCATCTTCTGGGTTTCGTAGCATACGTATGCTTCCTGCTTGATTTTCTCGGCTGGCTTGCTGACGGCAAGTTTGATTTCTACCGGATTCTTGAGCAGGGTCTTAGCCAGTTCTTCTATCTTCTCAGGCATGGTTGCCGAGAACATGATGGTCTGGCAGGTCTTTGGCAGTTTTGCCGCGATGGTCTTGATGTCGTCAGAGAAACCCATGTCGAGCATGCGGTCGGCTTCGTCGAGGATGAAGAAGCTTACCTTGCTGAGGTCTACATTGCCCAGGGAGATATGGGAGATGAGGCGACCCGGGGTGGCGATGACTACATCGGCGCCCATGCGGAGGCTGCGCAACTCCTGATCGTAACGGTTGCCGTCGTTGCCGCCGTATACGGCTACGCTGCTCACGCCCTGCAGGTAATAGCCGAAGCCTTGCATCGCCTGGTCTATCTGCTGGGCGAGCTCGCGGGTTGGTGACATGATGACGCAGTTGATGGCGTCTTTAGGATAACCGCCGTCATCGAGCTTGCTCAATACTGGCAGCAGATAGGCTGCGGTTTTGCCGGTTCCGGTCTGGGCTACACCCAAAACATCGTGACCTTCTAATATCTCTGGAATGCACTTTTCCTGTACTGGAGTGCATGTGTCGAAGCGCATGTCGTATAATGCGTCGAGCACGTTGTCGTTTAAATCTAATTCGTCGAAATACATTCTTCTATAGTTTATAGTTTACAGTTTATAGTTTATAGGGGGGGGCACGGCTGCTATAAACTATAAACTCTTAATTATTAATTGATAATTACCTCGGTGCCTTGCGGTAGCAGAAGTAGGCTACGATGGCGAAGAGGAAGTTTGGAAGCCACGCTGCCAGAACAGGCGGGAAATTGGCCTGGATGGCGAAGGTGGCAGAAACCGTCTGCAGCATGATGTAGCCGAAACTCAGCGCAAGTCCTACGCCCAATGCTGCTCCCATGCCGCCCTTGCGCTTGCGGGCTGAGAGGGAGACGCCGATGATGGTGAGGATGAACGAGGCGAAGGAAGAGGCGATGCGCTTGTGGTATTCTACCTTGTACTGCACTACGTTGCCCGAACCGCGGTTGATCTGCTTGGAGATGTAATCGCGGAGCTCAGGACTGGTGAAGGTTTCCTGCTGACCCTTGGAATAGACCAGGTCGGTAGGTTCCATCGCGATGATGGTGTCCTTCTGCGCTCCGCTGGTAATATGCTCCTTCATGCCCTGGAGCTTGCGGATTTTCCAGTTGCTCAGTTTCCAGTGATACTTGCTGTCGGAAATGGTGTCGTACTGGATGTCCATCGCTGTAAGGTGACTTACGAGTTTCTTGTCCTGGAACTTGTCGAGGCAGAATCCGTAGCCGCGTTTCATGCTGTTGTCGTAATGCTGCATATAGGCAATCACTCCCTTGTCTACCTGCAGCTGTACATTCTCGGCACTGGTATTCTTCTTCTTGTTCTTGTACATCGTCTCGAAGTTCTGCCTGATGACGGTTCCGTGGGGAATGACGTAGGCTGAAAGCCCGAAGGAGAGGGCTGAGAGCAGCACGCAGGTAATCATGTATGGGCGGAGGAGACGCTTGAAGGATACTCCCGACGCCAGGATGGCGATGATTTCGGAATTGCTTGCCAGCTTGGTGGTGAAGAGAATGACCGCCACGAACACGAACAGCGCACTGAAGAGGTTGGCAAAATAGGGCACGAAGTTGGCGTAGTAATCGAAGATGATTGCGCGCGCCGGTGCATGGTGCTCTGTGAATTTTGACAGGTTCTCGTTGAAGTCGAAGACGATGGCGATGGAGATGATCAGGGCGATGGAGAAGAAATAGTAGCCCAGAAACTTCTTGATAATGTACCAGTCGAGCTTCTTGATGTACCTGAACGGGTTGAGAAACCTGAATATGCGCAGGAACCGGAGCTTGTGAGCCAGCCAGCGCACAGCCCTGATGAGCCACCCGAACTTGCGGGAAGCCCATCGGCCGGTGCGGTAGAGCCGGCGGTGTTTTCTTATTTTCTTAAAATCTTTCATGATGCTTGCTTACTTAAATTCTTCGGCCAAGCTGGTCGATGATGGAATTCTTCCATGCCACGAAATCGCCCTGCTCGATATGATGGCGGGCATCGGTCACGAGGCGCAGATAGAAAGAGAGGTTGTGGATGCTGGCTATCTGCATCGCCAGCAGCTCCTGGGCCTTGAAGAGGTGGTGGAGGTAGGCCTTCGTGGTTACGAGGTCGATGTCGCAGCCGTCTGGATCTACCGGACTGAAATCTTTCTCCCACTTCTTGTTGCGCATGTTCATCGTGCCCTGATAGGTGAAGAGCATGGCGTTGCGGCCGTTGCGGGTCGGCATTACGCAGTCGAACATGTCTACGCCGCGCTCGATGGCTTCGAGGATGTTCTGCGGGGTTCCTACGCCCATCAGATATCTCGGCTTGTCTTTCGGCAGGATTTCGTTCACTACTTCTATCATCTCATACATCACCTCGGTAGGCTCTCCTACGGCAAGTCCGCCGATGGCATTTCCGTCGGCTCCCTTGTCGGCAATGTATTTGGCTGCTTCGCGGCGCAGGTCCGGGAAGGTGCAGCCCTGAACGATAGGGAAGAGGCTCTGCTGATAGCCGTAGAGGGGCTCGGTTTCGTTGAACCGCTTGATGCAGCGGTCTAGCCAGCGCTGGGTGAGCATGAGGCTGTTCTTGGCGTACTGGTAATCGCTCTGTCCCGGTGGACATTCATCGAAGGCCATCATGATGTCGGCTCCGATGATGCGCTCGGTGTCCATCACATTTTCCGGTGTAAAGAAGTGCTTGCTGCCGTCGATGTGGGAGCGGAACTCGCAGCCTTCTTCCTTGAGCTTGCGGATGCCGGTGAGCGAGAAGACCTGGAAGCCGCCGCTGTCGGTGAGGATAGGACGGTCCCAGCCGTTGAACTTGTGCAGTCCGCCTGCTGCCCTGATGACGTCAAGACCTGGGCGCAGGTAGAGGTGATAGGTGTTTCCGAGGATGATCTGTGCCATGACCTGCTTCTTGAGTTCCTCGAAGTGGACGCCCTTCACGCTTCCTACGGTTCCTACGGGCATGAAGATTGGGGTCTTGATCTGTCCGTGGTCGGTGGTGATGATGCCTGTACGCGCATCGCTTGCTTTATCTGTTACTTGTAATTCAAATTTCATTTCTTTTCTTTTTTATCATTTTCCTCAATGCTGAAGTCTGTAGGGGTTTTCACCTTCTCGTCGGTCAGCGCGAACTGCCAGACGTCAGCCACATTCTCTACATAGTGGAAGTCTACGCCCTTGAGATATTTCTCCGGTATTTCCTCTACGTTCTTCTGGTTCTCCCTGCACATCACGATGTGCTTGATTCCTGCCCGCTTGGCTGCCAGAATCTTCTCCTTGATTCCGCCTACCGGGAGCACTTTGCCGCGGAGGGTTATCTCGCCGGTCATGGCTGTGTTGGCACGCACCTTGCGCTGGGTGATGGCTGAGGCGATGCTGGTGGCGATGGTGATTCCGGCAGAAGGACCGTCTTTCGGGGTGGCTCCCTCAGGCACGTGGATGTGGATGTTCCACTGCTCGAAGATGCGGTAGTCTACCTGCAGCAGGTCGATGTGCGACTTGACGTATTCCAGCGCGATAATGGCTGATTCCTTCATCACGTCGCCCAGATTTCCGGTCAGGGTGAGTTTGCCTGCCTTGCCCTTGCTGAGCGAGGTTTCGATGTAGAGGATTTCGCCGCCCACTGAGGTCCAGGCAAGTCCGGTTACCACTCCTGCATAGTCGTTGCCCTGGTAGATGTCGCGGTTGAACGGCGGATTGCCCAGCAGGTCTTTTACTTCGGCAGGGGTGATGGTGTAGTTCTTCAGCTCCTGGTTGCAGGCAAGTTTGTAAGCCATCTTGCGCAGACTCTTGTCAATCTGTTTCTTCAGCTGTCTTACGCCGCTCTCCCGGGTGTAGTGCTCGATGATGAACTCGAGGGCATTCTTGTTGAAACTTACCTTCGGCGAAACCTTGTCGAGTCCGGTGCTTTCCAGCTCTTCCGGTACGAGATGGCGCTTGGCAATCTCTGTCTTCTCTTCGGTGATGTAGCCGCCTACTTCTATCAGCTCCATACGGTCGAGGAGCGGACGCGGAATGACGCTCAGGTCATTGGCTGTGGCGATGAAGAGCACCTTGGAGAGGTCGTAATCCATATCGAGATAATTGTCGTGGAAGGCATTGTTCTGTTCCGGGTCCAGCACTTCGAGCAGGGCTGATGCAGGGTCGCCGTTGAAATTGCTCTGCGCCACCTTGTCAATCTCGTCGAGGATGAAGACCGGATTGCTGCTGCCTGCCTTCAGCATGTTCTTGATGATGCGGCCCGGCATGGCTCCCACATAGGTGCGGCGGTGACCGCGGATTTCGGCTTCATCGTGCAGACCGCCCAGCGACATGCGTACATACTTGCGCTTCATGGCTGCTGCGATGCTCTTGCCCAGACTGGTCTTTCCTACGCCCGGAGGACCGTAGAGGCAGAGGATAGGACTCTTGCCGCCGCCGTTCAGTGCTCTTACGGCGAGGAATTCCAGGATGCGCTCCTTCACATTCTCCATGCCGTAGTGGTCGTGGTTCAGAATGCGCTTGGCACGGGTTAGACTGAGGTCGTCCTGGGTGTAGGAGTTCCAAGGCAAATCTACCATGGTCTGCAGGAATCCTATCTGTATCGAATAGTCAGGACTCTGCGGGTTCAGGGTGTCGAGCTTGGCAATTTCTTTCTTGAAAATCTTGGCTGTCTCCTGGTTCCAGTTCTTCTGTTTCGCCTTCTCCAGAATCTCCTTCTTCTCCGGACTGGCGTTGCCTTCTCCCAGTTCTTCCCTGATGTTCTTGATTTGCTGCTTGAGGAAGTATTCCTTCTGCTGTTCATCGAGGTCGTAGTGGGTTTTGTTCTCAATCTCAGTCTGGATGCGTAGCAGATGGCGCACCTTGTTCAGGGATCTGATGGCAATCATGATGCGCTCGCTGAGATTTTCCTCTTTCAGCATCTTGATTTTATCCTCGATGCTGAAAGGAAGGAGGGAGCACATGAAGTTGCACTGCATGTGAATGCTCGAGAGTTCGTTGATTGCCTGGATGGCATCATCATTATAGTTGGCGTTTGATTTGATATAGTCTGTCGCTTCGTAATGGAAGTTCTCGTAGAGCATTCTGAAGAGTTCATCGTTGTTCTCGTCAGGCCATTTCTCCGGAAGACTTTTTACGTCAATTACTGTGTAAGGCTCTTTTTGAACGAGATGTTTCATCTGACATCTGCCCAGACCCTGGATGATGATGCTCATCTGGTCTGTGCCAGGCATCTTGATCACCTTGATGAGTTTGGCGAAGACACCTACAGGGTAGAGGTCTTCTTCGTAGGGTAATTCTGTGTCTTTATTCTTCTGGCAGAATACACAGAATGTGGTGTCTGGCTTCTTTTCCAGCATCCGGACGAGATTCAGACTTTCCTTTCTGCCCACAACGATAGGGGTCATGTTGGTAGGGAAAACTACAATATCTCGCATGCAGAGGGTAGGGTACAAGCCTTCTTCCTGGTCTTCGATCAGGGTTTTCGGGTCGCCCTCGTAATCTGCAATCATTTGTATTCGGGTACTTGTTCTTCTATTATCCATTTTTTTGTTATGATTTCTATTTTCCGTGCAAAGGTACTCATTTTTTATGAAATATCGTGGAAGATGATAGATTATTTAATAATAAAATTGCTTTTTCTATATATTAGTACCCGTTTTTATAGATGTAAGTAGCTGCTTTTGCAGGTGGAAGTGGCAATTTCTGCTGCTTGCGATAAAATAAATCGGCGGCGCATTCGTTTTCTTCTGTAAAGAGACAGAAGAATTTATGGGTAATTTTCGATTTAAACAGTTTGAGATAGAGCAAGACCGTTGTGCCATGAAAGTGGGAACTGACGGCGTTTTGCTGGGTGCATGGGCGCAAGGTGGCAGGCGGATTCTGGACATTGGTTCCGGAACGGGTCTGATTTCGCTCATGATGGCGCAGCGTTTTCCTGAAGCTGAGGTCGTAGGGATTGATATGGATGCTGATGCCTGCGGACAGGCGAGGGAGAATGTGATGGCAAGTCCGTTTCGCGACAGGGTGGAAATAGAATGCTGCAGACTGCAGGATTTCGGGGGAGCCGGTGTTTCGAAAACTGTTGAGGCTTCTGGAACCGCTGAAGGTTTGAAGGCTGCCGGTGTTTTTGATGCGATAGTGAGCAATCCTCCGTTCTTTGTAGATAGCTTGAAAAATCCGGACAGTAAGAGGACGATGGCGCGACATACGGACAGTCTTCCGTTCCGCGATTTGTTTGCGGGTGTAAAACGGCTGCTTTCTGATGACGGTGTTTTCTCTGCAATTGTTCCCGTAGAAGTAGTGGAGCAGTTTGTTGCAGAGTCTTGTATATTAGGTTTTTATCTTATACGGAAGTGTGGTGTAAAGACGGTAGAGCGCAAGCAGCCAAAGCGCTTTATGCTGAGTTTTGCCAAGCATCGCATTTTGCCTTATGAAGAGCATGTTGAAACGATGATGGATTCGCAGGGAAACCGCTCGGAATGGTATAGGAAAATAACGGAAGAATTCTACCTTTTCTAGGAGTGTTGAATGTTGAGTGTTGAATGTTGAATGAACACTCCCTCTAAATTCAACACTCAACACTCCCTCTAAATTCAACACTCAACATTCAACACTCAACATTCCCTTAAAGGTTCAGCTTCTTCTGCACCAGTTTGCTGATAGCTTCTACTCTTTTGCTCTGGCGCTGGATGTCTTTATGAATATCATCGCGCACGGCATTGATGTCGTTGAAGAAATCGGCAAAGGCAGACTGAATCATGTTCGGCTTGCGGTCGTTCTTGTTCGCAAATGGGTTCACCAGCATCTTGATTCCCTTTTCTTCCAGGTGAACATCAATCTCTGCCCCCGTCATCACAGGGTCGCCATCATAATGGATTACGCCTGGCTGACTGCGGGTGATATGGAGCTTCTTGCAGCGGAACGACTTGATTTTCGAGTTCTTGTCCAACGTCTTGTTGAACATGTCGAAACTTACCTGAGGCGCCTCGATTACATCAAATGGTTCCATGATGACGACATCCATCAAACCGTCGCTCATGGATGCTTGAGGGGCAATATAGGCATTGTTGCCATACTGAGATGCGTTGGCACAGGAAATGAGGAACGCCTTATACTGCTTGGTGCCCGTCTCGTCCTCCAGCGTGTAAGTCTCAGGCTTATACTTCAATCCCTCGCGCAGGATATTTTCAGCATAAGTGATAGGACCACGCTTGCCGCTCTCGGCAAACTTCATGCTGACGAAAGCGTCAAAGCCCATGCCGCAGGTGCAGAAGAACGGGTGGTCGTTGATGACGCCATAATCCAGATCTCTAATCTGGCATTGGTTGATGACCTCTATGCATTTCTTCAGGTTCATTGGGAGCAGCAGATGTCTTGCCAATCCGTTGCCCGAACCGCAAGGCAGAATGCCGAGGGCAGTATCGGAGTGAACCAGCGAGCGGGCCACCTCGTTGACGGTTCCGTCACCACCAACCGCCACAACCACATCTACATGGTTGTTCTTCGCTTCGGTAGCAATTTCCGAAGCGTGCCCAGCTCTTTCAGTCATTCTTATCTCGTACTCAAAAAGCTCTTTGTCCAAACCAGAATCTATCAGACTCGGAACTGCCGCCTTGCTGGCTGTTCCTGAAATCGGATTCATGATGAAAAGTATCTTTTTCTTCATTATATAGTCAAGAGTTTGTAAAATTTAGGCTACAAAAGTAATAAAAATACCCAAAATAACAAGAAATATCGATTAAAAAAACTATAAAAGTAAACTTTCTTATAAAAAAAGCCGTTTATTGAGTTCTTTTTTGTATCTTTGCACCCTGAAAGTTAGAAAAGTATAAAAAAAGATAATAAAGTACACCTATTAATAATGGGACAATTACAAGAAAGATACAAGAATTATCGTGAACCTCAGAAGTATATGGCTGCCGGTGTGTATCCATATTTCCGCGAGATCACAAGTAAGCAGATGACAGAGGTAACCGACATCGATGGTCATAAAATCCTGATGTTCGGTTCTAATGCTTATCAGGGTTTGACTAACGACCAGCGTGTTATTGATGCAGCAAAGGCTGCGCTCGACAAGTATGGTTCTGGTTGTGCAGGAAGCCGTTTCCTCAATGGTACGCTCGATTTGCACGTGCAGCTCGAAAAGGAGCTTGCTGAGTTTATGGGCAAGGATGAAACTTTGTGTTTCTCTACAGGATTCTCTGTTAACCAGGGTGTCTTGGCTTGCGTTGTAGGTCGTAACGACTATATTATCTGCGATGACCGCGACCACGCAAGTATCGTAGATGGCCGCCGCCTCTCATTCGCTACCCAGCTCCACTACAAGCACAACGATATGGAAGATTTGGAGCGCGTGCTCTCTAAGCTCCCTCAGGAGGCTATCAAGCTCATCGTTGTTGATGGTGTGTTCTCTATGGAGGGCGACCTGGCTAACTTGCCTGAGATTGTAAAGCTCAAGCATAAGTACAACTGCTCTATCATGGTAGACGAGGCTCATGGTCTTGGCGTATTCGGCAAGCAGGGACGTGGTGTTTGCGACCACTTCGGTCTGACCGACGAGGTAGACCTCATCATGGGTACATTCTCTAAGAGTCTGGCTTCTATCGGTGGTTTCATCGCATCAGACAAGGATACAATCAACTTCCTCCGTCACAACTGCCGTACTTACATCTTCAGCGCCTCTAACACTCCAGCTGCCACAGCAGCAGCTCTCGAGGCTCTCCACATCATTCAGAATGAGCCAGAGCGTTTCGAGAATCTCTGGGATGTAACCAACTATGCCTTGAAGCGTTTCCGCGAGGAAGGTTTCGAGATTGGCGAGACAGAGAGTCCTATCATTCCTCTCTACGTGCGCGATGCTGAGAAGACATTCGTTGTTACCAAGATGGCTTACGATGCAGGTGTGTTCATCAACCCTGTTATTCCTCCAGCTTGTGCACCTCAGGATACATTGGTACGTTTCGCACTCATGGCTACTCATACAAGAGAGCAGGTTGAGCAGGCTGTCCAGATCTTGAAGAAGATTTTCGTAGAAGAGGGAATCATCAAGTAAAATCAGATTTGCCGGTCTTCTCGGTTTGACAGATTCGGGCAGTCGGTTTCTGATTTAAAAGTTCAGCAAGCATGGTTGCGGTTCTTTGCCGCTACTATATATATAATAAGGTATAAGGGCAATTCCGGATAGGGGTTGCCCTTGTTTTTTGCCTGTTTCCCAGCCATTTTGCATTAAAATGCATGTTTTTTTGAAAAAAGTTAGGGAAAAATTTGGTGGAATCGAAAAAATGTAGTACCTTTGCACTCGCAATTCAGAAATGATGCTTAAAGCAATGCTTAAGAGGTATCGTAGAGATGAATGAGCGGGGTGTAGCGCAGCCCGGTAGCGCTCCTGTTTTGGGAACAGGTGGTCGCAGGTTCGAATCCTGTCGCCCCGACACAAGAAAGCTAAGAAGAGTCAAATCTTCTTAGCTTTTTTGCTATATAAAACTCCCGCCCTGGATGGGCTGGAGGGGGATAACGCAACTGAGTAATTATTATATACGTTTTAATTTTATAGAATCATGATTATAACGATAGCGCGCCAGTGTGGATGTGGCGCTATTCGCGTGGGCAAGCTGCTCGCCGAAAAGTATGGTATTCCTTTTTATACCCGTAAGAATTTGATGGAAATGGCTGAACAGAGAGGAGTGCTCGACGAGATGGAGGCTTTCTTCGATGAGCGGCCGGTAGATGAACTGCTCTTCTCGATGTCGTCGCTTGGCGAAACGCAGAGGGCGCTGACAGAAAAACCGCTCCATACACTTGCCGATATGATAGGCGATGAAGACTGTATCATCATCGGCCGTTGCGGCAACTATATCTTCCGCGAGCGCAAAGACCTGATTTCTGTTTTCCTGAGCGGCAATCTGGAGGCTCGCATCAAGGAGATTCAGGAGGAGAAGGGCTTTTCGTATGAGGAAGCTGAGGAGTTTGTGGAGCACACCGAGGATTGCAGAGTGGCTTATCATAAGTATTATACAGGCCTTACCTGGGGAAATGCCGATGATTACGACATCTGCCTGGATACGGTGCGTCTGGGCGTAGAAGAGACGGCAAGCCTCATTGAGCAGTACGTTAGCTTGATATAAATTTAAAGTAATTCAACATGAAGTTTTTAATTCAATTTTTGATAATCATAGCGTTCTCCTTTGCTGGGGAATTGCTCCATTTTTTGCTGCCATTGCCTATTCCGGCAAGCATCTATGGCATCATCCTGCTCTTCCTTGCGCTGGAAACAAAACTGATCAAGGTGAAGCATATCCGCGAAACCAGCAGTTTCCTCATTGCCATCATGCCCGTGATGTTTATTCCGGCTGCCGTAGGACTGATTGATTCCTGGCAGGATATCGGCAATGCATGGTTCCAGTATATCGTAGTTACGGTGGTCAGCACCTTCGTCGTGATGGGTGCTTCGGGCTGGATTACGCAGTTGGTAATCAGAAAAGGAAAGGAGGCGAAGAAATGAACCAGTTGTTCCAGGATTCTGTCTTCTTCGGCGTTCTCATCAGTCTGGCTGCCTACGGCATAGGCATGCTGCTGAAGCTGAAGACGGGATGGTCGCTGATGAACCCGCTGCTCATCTCCATCATCCTCGTCATTATCACGCTCCTGCTGACGGGCGTAGATTACAAGACCTATTCGGCGGGCGCCAACAGCATCAGCTATCTGCTCACACCAGCCACCATCTGTCTGGCTGTGCCGCTTTATCAGCAGGTTGAGCTTCTGAAGAAGAATTATCGGGCTGTGCTGATAGGCATCGTTTCGGGCGTGCTGGCGAGTCTCTGCTCCGTGCTCATTCTCGCCCTCATCTTCCATTTCGACCATGCGTCCTACGTTACCTTCCTGCCTAAGAGCATCACTACCGCCATCGGTATCGGCGTTTCTGAGGAGTTGGGCGGTCATGTTTCGGTTTCGGTGGTTGTCATCATCGTAACGGGTGTGCTGGGCAACATCTTTGCCGAGAAATTCCTGAAGCTTCTCTCCATCAAGGAGCCTATTGCCAAAGGTATCGCCATCGGCTGTTCTGCCCATGCGCTGGGTACGGCAAAGGCGATGGAAATGGGTACCATAGAGGGAGCCATGAGTAGTCTGAGCATCGTGGTTTGCGGTGTGATGACGGTTGTAGGCTCATCCATCTTTGCTCTGTTTATGTAGAGGCAGATACAATAATATTTCCCTTTTTCCGTTTTTATAGATATGAAACGGAAAAAGGGATTTTTGTATATAATGGGTGTAGGGATGGCGATGAGCGCCCTGCTTGCCAGTTGTGCCGACGATGAGGATTTCTCAACGTCGAGGGGAGATGTGCTCTCGTTTTCGGTAGATACGCTGAAGATGGACACCACCTTCTCGAATGTGCCTACGCCTACCCGAAGCTTCTGGGTTTACAACCGTACGGGCAAGGCTCTGCGCTGCCAGTCGGTGCGTCTGGAAAATGGTAACCAGAAGGGCTACCGGGTGAATGTTGACGGCTCTTATCTGGGCACCGAAGCGGGATTCCAGACGCAGAATGTGGAGATCAGGAAGGGTGACAGCATACGTGTGTTCGTAGAACTGACTTCGGCGATGCAGAACAGCGAAGAGCCGCAGCTGGTGAGCGACAACCTGGTGTTTGCGCTGGAAAGTGGCGTGGAGCAGAAGGTGAATCTGAGGGCGTTTTCATGGGATGCGATGAAACTCAATTCGCTCGAGGTGAAGGAAGACAAGCTTCTGGAGAGCACGTTGCCGGTAGTGGTTTATGGGGGCATCAGGGTTGATGAGGCGGCTACGCTGACCATTGCTCCGGGCACCCAACTCTATTTCCACGAGAATGCGGGTTTGCAGGTGTTCGGGTCGCTGAAGATTGAGGGCGAAAAGGACAGGGAAGTGGTGATGCGGGGCGACCGCTTGGACCACATGTTCGATTATCTGCCTTATGACCGCACGCCGGGACAATGGCAGGGCATCAGACTGATGTCTTCGGCTCATGACTGCAGGATTTCGTTTGCTGATATTCATAGTGCCTACGATGCTGTGATGATAGAAGCGGGCGATGCTACGAAGCAGAAACTGCTCATCGAGAATGCTACGATTCATAACAGTCAGGGCTACGGTGTGAGGATTGATTCTGCCAAGGTGCAGATTTATAACTCGCAGATAACCAACTGTCTGAAGCATCCGCTCTATGTTGAGGGTGGCGATGTTGAGGTAAACGGCTGCACCATAGCCCAGTTCTATCCGTTTGACGGGCGCCGCGAGTCGGCCATCGGTTTTGCCTCTCCGCTGCCTCGTTTCGAGGTAAGAAATTCGCTCGTAACGGGCTATCATGATGATGAGGTGGTCTGGGAGGCTCCGAAAGAGGAGGATGCCTTCAATTTCCTCTTCGACCATTGTGTGTTGCGCACGGAGAAGCTGGAGACGGACGACAGTCTGAAGTTTACCCATGTGGTTTATGAGGACGTCAAGGATACGACGGTGTTTGCCGAGAAGCATTTTCGCCTTTTCGACACCGACAATCTGAAGTATGATTTCCATCTGCGCAAGGAGTCGGCAGCAATAGGTAAGGCAGATTCCGAAACCCTGCCTGCAACCGACCGTGATGGCTTGCCGAGAAAGAAAGAGCAGCCTGCCGCAGGATGCTTTGAGTATAGGGAGGAATAATGAGTATAAGGCAAAATAATGACTGAACTTTCGAATTTTTTCGCCACACGCCCTGTTTTACTCTAATTGAGCAAGCTTTGAGCGTATTTTTTAACGTT
>OGDO01000120.1_pt1 | contig 54176 bp, 49 predicted proteins | sample 1570431 | NCBI WGS metagenome assembly OGDO01 (sample SAMEA2582183, study PRJEB24529) | metagenome | reverse complement strand
GGAGTGGGAATGAAAGTTAAGAACAAGCCTTGACACAGTTTAAATTACACCCCCGACCGCATGGTATCATCCTTCGGCATCCCTGATACAACAAAAAGGGTCTATACGCCCACCTCTCATCGTGGCATATAGACCCTTGTCGTTTCCCGTGAGGTGCGGGGGGATATATGTTTGCTGGGCAACTAATACTCCTGCCCAGCTTAGGAGTTAAACAATCTACTTTATTATTCAACTCTATATCTTCTACACGTTATGGACTTAAATTCATGTCCAAGGAAATTTTTGCTGACATGTTCAGGACTAAAAGCATAATCTATATCGTTATTAGCTGTATATAAATCATCGTCAGTTTCAATCATCTCTTTTTGATAGTCTGACAAAATTAAATCTATATTTGGGGTAATGTCTTCAAATATTGACCAATATCTTGCATCTGCATAGTTTATAGGGCCAAAAGTCAGCTTTGAAAGCAGATAACATTCATTAAATGCACCAGAATTAAGTTTGTTAAGACTCGGCGCTTCTACTACTGTGAGATATTGGCACTCACTAAAAGCATATTTCTTAATTTCTTTTACGTCAGGCATTTTGACAGACTTAAGTTGCGACATCCTTTTGAATGCCTCTTCTGGAATAGTTTCCACACCAATAATGGTCAACTCAATTGTACCCTCGTCGTTAGGAGCGGCACCTTTGATGGCTTCTCTTATTGCCATAAATTCATCAGCGCCAGCATCAGAAGCGAGGTTGAGTCTTATGGCAGTCTTGCTATCTGCTACTTTTTGCTCAATAGCTGACTTTATTTCTTCTGCACTATTTGCCGAAATGACAGTAGCATCCAGAGCATAACTCTTAGCACTCTCTGTTGCTTGCGAGAATGTATGAGTTGCCAAAGCTACTTCTCTATATTTCACTGTTACTTCGGAATTATTTTCAAAAGTACCATATAAATAGGCATTGCCCTTTTCATCAGAAGTAAGGGCATAATTTTGATCCCATTTCATATCGCTGCTGCCCGCAGGAGTGTATTTATTGATGCTAACTGTTATTGGCTTATTTGGCATAGTTGCAATGCGGAGGCGTGAATAGTTGCGTGTTGCCTCGGAAAATTTTACGGTTATAGCCTCACCATTAGGGGTTATTTGTGCTGTTCCCTCGATATATTCATCGGTTCCAGCAACCTTACCTTCTTTCAAAACTAATTTGCCAGCTTCCCATTTGTAATTAGGGGCATAATATACATGAGGTATGTATGCAGGGTCTCCTTCCCGATAAACCAATTCACCACTTGTCAATTCCCAACTCTTGCCATTATATGTAAAAGTTGCATACTGTTTTCCATAAAAGGTGTTGTCTATCTCCAGAAGCAACTCATCTCCTACAGCCCATGAAGTCTTGCCTTCATCAGGTGTACCAATAGCACGAGTCTGTGAATCTCCGAATGCCGGAAATTCACCAACAACCAACTGTACGTTGCTCTTGCCTGTTGTTGCGGTTGTTTCTTCTATATCACTTGTGCATGACGCCATTACTATAGTAACGACTGCCAGCATGATGTATTGAAATATCTTTTTCATATTCTTTCCTCCAATTATTTGAGATCTTCTTCGTTGTTACTGTCCCAACCTTTCAAATCATCTACGCTGATTCGGGTTAGTTCCACTTTGTCTTTTCCTACATCGAGTTCGTAGATGTAGCGATAGCCTTCTTGAAAGTTCGTATCTGACCTCATTTTTGCATGGAAGTTTTTGTCGCCTATCTTGAATTTCACGAAAATATCGTCAGTTTTGTATGAACCAGGGATAACGATTGCTGAAAACATATCGCCGTCATGCTTACAGGCTTGTACCCAAGCAGGATTAGCAGTAGGTGTACTCATGACAAATTGCCCTTGTCGGTCGTCTCTGTTAAAATCAACACTATTGTGCTTAGAATACACTTGTGGTTCACTAATATCCATATTAGGATAATCTGCAGTTCCAACATGATATACTATTGTAACCAGCGACATGCGATGCTTCATACGAATTCTTAAATCAAACCGAGGAAGATCGTGCCAATATCCAGTTATGAGATCAGCGTTTTTTAATTTACTTTCGCTGCTTTGATCTGTCTGTAAATCATACTGTAGATTATTTTTCCCAAAATCCGTGTCAGATGGATATACAGCCAAAATAGTATGTTGATCGTAGCCTGTTAACCAACGAAAACTTCCTGTACGAGACCATTCGTTTGTTGCACTATTAAAAGAAAGAACAGTCGTACTACCAGGATCATAATCCGTAAATATACTTACTGTCAGTTTATCTTTATCCTCCCAATTGTCACCGTATCCCAATGTATTGACACGAGTCTGCATGCCTCCAACAGAGAAAGTGGCATTGATTTCCTGCCCTTTCAGCGTTGGAGCCATATCTTCATTTTGCGTACATGCTGTAAAGCCCATAGCCATAAGGCCCATTACCGCATAGGAAATTCTTTGTTTTATCGTCTTCATAATCTTCAGTTTTTTATTGTTAGTGAGTTAGTGAGCGACCAAGCTCACTAACCCTGTATTTCCTATTTCAGTACCTTATTTATCAGAATTATTCTATTTCTGCATCGAGAGGTTCTTTGTCTACGCCAATATCCCAACTCGTTATGTTTGCATTTTCTATTACTATACTATTATTATGAACACTGATAGTATAAGTATATTTTTTACCACCTTCGAATCCATTTGGTAGGGATATCTTTGTTGTATAATTGTTAATAGTATTTTCGTTATACATCACATTACAACTAATGGTCAATTCTTTGTTTTCGAACTGTTGCGGGAAGAGTATGAACTTGCAGACCCTGGCATCGGTCAAAAGACCCGTTACAGGCAAAGTCGCTTTGGTGGAAGTCCCTGTGACTTCTGTCGCACCTGTTTTTACATTTATCTTACCCTGTGTCTTTATCTTGTCCAATGTTATACTTTGAAGATTACTCTTCCTGCTCTCAACACCTTCTCCTGCACTGACCGTAAATTCTATCATACTCATCTTGTGCTTAAAGCGATGGTCTTTCTCTGGCAAGGATTCACCCACATTATTCAAGTCAATGAAATTAACCATTGGCGATGCTTTGCTGGCTGTTGCTCCCGAGGCAAAGAGAAAATCGTTTGCTAATAAGGTATTACTTGGATTGTTGTAATCAATAGTCCAATCATTTTTTAACCAACCATCCTCATCGAATTTGTCATTATTGGGGTCATCAATGTATGGATAATACGCACTGAATGTCTGTTCCGCATTATCTCTAAAATAAATAGGATTTGCCGAAACAAATTCACCATAATTGTCATATTCATACTTTACATTTGTTCCTTTTGTGTTTCCTGCGGAAGTGACGTACACGCCAATGGCATCGCCTGCTGTCCAGCTGTTGTTGTCTGCAGTTCCACGGGTTTTGATATTGTTGGAAATATCCGCCTGTACTGTAGCAGCAACAGGACCACTGTTGCCGATACCGTCTTCTTCGTTAGCGCAAGCTGCAAACAGCAATGCTGCGGCAGCGATGTATAAGAATCTAAATTTCTTCATATCTCTTGTTATTTAAGAGTTGTTATTGTGCTATATGTTCATTATTGTCTCCTGCCTCTGTCCAAGACTTAATGGTTCCAGAAATATCTACGGCAGAACGACTCAATTTTACTACTGTATAGTGGTATCTTTTGCCACCCTCAAGTTTTACAGGCATTGTCCATACAAAAGGAGCGTCGTAACCATTCTTGAGGTCAAACTCTATCACTCGGCTTGCTTCTTCTGTAGGGAGCAGGATTGCCTCATACAGCTTGCCAGCTTCGGTAGTTTTCATCGTGATGTCCGCAGGAGTTTCTTCACCAGAGATAGTTCCATCCACAAGATTGAAAGTGGCTTTGGTATTCTGGCCTTTCACTGTCACAGTCATTTTCTTAAGGTCTTCTTGCGTGAGACCGTTACCTGGTTGAACATCCAAAATAAGATTGCTTAACTTATGGAAGAACTTCAAGTCAACCTGTGGCGTAGCTTTGTTGCATCCAGTAGTCTTGGCATACATAAAGTCGATAGCTTCCTGACTTTTTTGGTCTGCGACATTAAGAGCCACCTTGTATTCATTGACTGTAGTCTGTGGATAGTAAGAATAGAAGTCCACATCTCCATCTATCGGGAAGAAAACAGTCTTACCACCAGAAACAGGTGAAAAGGCTATACTTCCATTTGACTGATAGCAAACATTGTCAACACCCTCTTTGATTACATCCGCAGAGAGTGTCTTGCCTGCTTCTGTCATGAAGATACCGATCCTGTCACCATCAGCCCAAGCTACACCAGCAGCACGGGTGTTTACGCTAATACCACCAGTAAACTGCACGGCTACCTTATCGTTCTGGGTAGAAGGTGCGATATCTTCTGTACTGCATGAAACCATTGCACCTGCCAAGAGTGCAAGGGCGAAAAACTTCGTCATCTTTTTCATTTTATCAATATTTTAAATGTTATTATTATTATTTGATTTCTACTTCATTGTTGAGGTTCGTCCAACCGTTGATGGTAGCTTCCAGATTCATCTTTGGCTGCATTTGGTTGTAGTTGAGCCGCAACTCATACTTTCCTCCAACCTTCATCGCAGGGGCGGTGATGTCATACTCCTGCAAGGTCCCGTTAGGAAGCAAGAGGCGGAGATAAACATGAGAGGCGGAACTTCCCTGTATGGTCGGCATCAGCCGAATGACTTCCGATTTCAGGGTTGATTCCGTAGCCAAGATAGTAGGGAGTTCCACTTCCGTTGGCTCTATGCTCGGCAAACCGTAGTCTCCATCACTGTTCTTCAGTGTAGGGAACAGACACCAGGCACAATCCAAAGCCTTGCCACTCATCTCTGTACCTTTCGGCACATTCTCAATGATGACGGTCAGTTCCGAAAGCACGCTCTTCATAGGGTTTTGCACCACATAGCTGCCCTCCTTGTTATCTATCTTCACATCGGCAACTCCGAAATAGGCATTGTTCCTTACATCCTTAGGATTGGTCAAACCTATCTGAATATTGTTCCAGTTAGTCAAAGCCCTGGTCTGGTCAGTGGTGAAGAAAGGCTCTATAAGATTGGTAATAGCCAATATCTGATAATGCCCTTCAGGAAGAGCGAAGCGTTGGCTTGCTACCTCCTGTGCACTACCACCATGTTTTTCCTCTACAAGCGAACCGTCATCGGCATTGAATATCCAGAGCTTCACGTCTTTCACTTCCGTACCTTGGTCAGCTTCATCTGCCCAAGTGAGCGATACTGACAAGCCACTTTCTTCCTCATCAGAATGAACATCATGGTCGCAACTTGCCAACAGGCATGGGACGCATAACAGCACCCATAACCAAATATTAAATCTTCTTTTTGCTTTCATTATTCTATCTTGTTTTATGGGTTACTTATGATTGTCTTTAGTCTCTACTCGGCGAGCCTTATCCGCATCTTGGGTGTCATCGCTACCATTTCCTATTGCAGTAACGCGATTAGCCTCTATGCCATTCTTCACAAGCCAAGTCTTTACGGCTTCTGCACGCTGGCGAGATATACGTTTATTGACAGCCACGCTGCCTTTTGTGTCACACCAACCTGTTACCGTCACCTTCATGTTCGGATTCTCTTTCAATGTCTTGAGAATAGCATTCAATTTAGTCTCTTCATTTTGCTGGATGTCGATACTATTGAAGGTGAAATATATGACAGGGAAAGTCACCTTTGCAGATTCTTTTATGTCTTGTTCAACAACTCTTGTTTCTGCCTTATCCACAGTTTCTTTCTGATTGACATTCTCCGAAGAAGTTGGTTCTTGTTGTAGAACTTCCTTTTGTGGAACTGATGGAGTTTCTGCTATCTTGTTCTTCTTTTTAGAGAGGTTTATCCCCAATCTTACTCCACTTTCCCAAACAAAGTTGTTCTTATGCAGATGTTCTGGCATTCCGTCCATACGTTCGCCAGTAAGACGAGTCAAACCGGAATAGATGCCCAATTTCAGGCATGAGGTCAGTTGATAGCCCACCTGCAAGTCTGCACCATAACCCAAATGCCAGTTGGTAGAACCTTTCATCACCTTAGCATCATCGGCTATAGTCTGAATATCAGCCTTGGTCGTTACTGCATATATATGAGGTGTAACAGCCAAATCCCATCGGCTGTCAGCTGTTTGATGGAACAGTCCAAGGAGATTGATATTCACTCTTGCCCCATATTGGCCCATTCTGACATGGCTTTTCAGATTGGCATATTCCCAACTGTCCATGCCCAGGACACCTGCCTTGTAAAGCATACCGTCGCTACCCAACCAATAGTTACGTTCTACGCAACAGTCTTGTGCAGACAAGTTCATTTCTCCATACTTGGCAGATAACTCTGCCGAGAAGATGGAGTTGAAACGATAGCCCCCATATAAGCCAGCAACCCAACCGAGGTGCGTCTTGTCATGTCCGAAACTTGAGAAAGTAGAGAAACCGAAAGGCATTCCACCCTCAATACCGACGTACCAGCCTTGCGAAATAGTCTTTCCATCTTCTTTTACTTCTGCTTTCGCAAAAGAAAAAGGAAGAATAAATGCAAGCATTGCGACCAGCAGCCGATTCTTTGTTGTTAAATAATTTGCCATATCATTCATTTGTTTTTTATCGTAAAAGTAAGGATCTGTCTCCAATTACAAGACAGGTATCCACCATAAAGCTAAATCATCCATTATAGCCGAAACTCACTCCAGGAAATACAAGAGGTTTGTTAGGAAGATAAATATGGATGCAAAGAACAAATATATATAAAAGCGTTCCCTCTTGATGAAGTCACGAAAGCTATAGCGAGCCTTATAGTGATCATCAAGATATATCCTGTACTCATGTATCATGGCATATCCCAAGATAATACCTAATATGAGTACAAACACCCCGATGATGATCAGGGCTAATTCTATCCTTGGTATAGATTCTAACATTTCTTTCATGGCACAAAGATAGTGTTTTTCTTCAAAAAAAGGAGGCGCATTCCCCTGTCAATGTGTCTACTTCCTATGTTTTAGGTGTCTACTTCGTAGGAAGTAGACACCCATTTTAACGATTTATTCCCTTTTATTATGCGTTTTTCTGGTATTTATTGAAAAATGGTTAATCCTGTTTTTCATCATCTGGGGCTGCATTTGCAACTTGTTCTTCTCGCCATTCGGTAGGCGTACAACCTTCCTTTGACTTGAATATCCTGTACAGATAGGTACGGGCAGAGAAGCCACACTCGGCAGAAATAATGTCATTACTATAGTCTGGAAATTCCAACATCATCTTCTTTGCCGCATTGAAACGTATATCACCAAGCCATATTCTGAATGTAGTTTTCAGATACTGGTCGAAGAATACAGATAACTCATCCTTGGAGATACAAAGTGTGCGAGAGAGGGTAAGCATATTCACAGTACTGTCCTTATATCCTAAATTCGCACACCATGCATCAAGACTTTTCTGGATGAAATCTCTGCGCTCATCGGAAAGTGGTTGTAAAGATTCTGTTCTGCTATCAGCAGAGGTCTGCTGTTTGGCAGAAAGTGCCCCCCCCATACCTATATTTTGTTCCCACCAAGGCATCGTTTTCCACTTCTTTATCCAAGAGTTCTTCGGTAGGGATATAACTGCTGCCGAGAGCGATAAACGTAAGATTGAAGAACAGCAAGGCAAGCAATACGGCTGGACCTACTATATATAATAAGGTAGTAGAAAAGATGGCAACTGGCATAGCGAGAACTGCGAGCCATAGAATGATTACACTGGCACGCGAATATCTTACGTAAGGCAACAAATCCGTTGCAGCCATTGTCTCCAACATATTTTTACGCCTAATCATCTCCTGAATAATCATGTATATGCAATAGAAAACACTTACGCAAAACAGAGTCAGCATCAGATAAAGCCCCTCTCTGATATACAGGCTATGATGAAGACTGATACCCACGCAAAAGACCACAATGATAGCAGCATAAATGCCACTACACATCAGTATCATCTTTCTGAGGTTAGCACGGGTGGTTTCTATGTTGTAGATTCCTATAGAGATGAGCGAGAAGCAGGGGGTATAGAGGAGGATGTTGATGACCGCCCCCAGATTATCGTGCATAGCACGGAACCCGAAAGTCATCTGCAGCACATATTGTATCGCCAGTCCTATCAGGGCAGCAACGATCATCCATCGAGAACGCTCATACCGCTTGTTCTCCCATCTGACATGCAGATGAGAGAGTGCTACGATGAAGGCATTGATGAGCATGAATATAAAACATGCAAACTGAAGTAGAAATAATGAATCCATACGCTTCTTATCTTTTGTTTACTTTCTTGTATTTTTGATTACTTGCTGTAGGATTATCTGGATTAGTCATCTGCAAATATCCTGCTGCAACAAGGGAGGTGATGTAACGCTCACGGTTCTTTGAATGCATGCTGACTCCAATTCTGTCAAGTATCTCTTTGGTGGTTCGAGGAACTGAACAGAAATTGACTATGTCCCTTTGCTTGTTAGACAATGACACTTTTTTAGTGTCAGAGTGTCTAAGTCGAGTGTCTAAGTCGGTATCAGAAGTGTCTAAGTCGGTATCAGAGTGTCTAAGTCGAGTATCTAAGTCGCTCTCAAAAGTATCTAAGTCGGTGTCAGAGTGTCTAAGTCGAGTGTCTAAGTCTTCGACTTGGTTACTTTTTGGTTCAACTTGGTTACTTTTTTCCTCGACTTCGTTACTTTCTTCTCTCCAAACTGTAATCACAAATTCCTGTGACTTGTCATTATTCATAAACGTGACCTTGATATTTTCGTCAAGTGCACGAGTGATGCCGCTACCTACACCAGTGTATGGCAGCAAGTATATGGCATTGTTAAAAAGGAACATATTGCGAGGCATGGAAGTTCCTGCCTTTATGTCATCAATAGTGAGTCCGTTAGGCAATGCACCAGGACTATGAATCTCAACACGATTGTCAAATATGAAAATGCGAACAGGGGCTTTCATGTTCAACGAGCGATGTACAAGGCTGTTTACTGTGAACTCAACCAAACTGGTATAAGGTATTTCCAACTTACCCATGCTGTTGAATTCATCTCCCACCTGCACATTATGCAGATTACGAGTGAAGAAATCCATGATCGTGTCATACTGATGAAGCAGATTTCCCTCCATATCAGCATCATTCACCTTGTCACGAAAAACCTTGCTGCCGACGCTGTTGCCTGCAAAACAGATACACTTGGCTGTCATCATTGGCAACCAACGTTGGGTGTATTTGCCAAACAGAAGCATGGCAGCAACGGTCAGTGAACCATCAGGACGGATAAATCGCAGATTGCGAAGTATCTTCTCACAGTCATGCCCCTTAGCTATGGCAGAGCATATCATATCGAGTGATGCTTCATTAAAAGCGTCACCTGTCAAGCCTTTGTTTTCCAACACTCTATCAAAACGGTTGCCAAGAAACTGCTTGATGGTCGTTGCATCAAGGTCGTTGACAGTTGCATCCCTAACACCAGCCTCGTCTGGTGCAAAACTTCCGCAGTCGGTCATCATTTCTGCAAGTTCAGCATTATCGAACACTTTGCGCTTGTCGGCACCATTCTTCACCCATACGATTCCCTTGTTGTCATGATAAGGCTTGTTGAGTCCTTCCTTCACAGTAGCAACAACCAGGTTGCCATCCTCGACCTCAACAGTATCTATCTTTATCAGAATAGATGGCACTACGTTTTCTGAAGCAATGTCACTCAACAAGTTGGTTGTTTCTTGTACCTCAGAATACGACAAAGCATTGATCTCTCCAGTTTTATCCTTTATACCAACTACCAATTTGCCACCATGTGAATTACTGAACGCCACTAACTCACAGGCAATATCATATTTGTCGAGAATGCGTTCCTTGAACTGCACCCCCGACACCTCGCCAGCCTCTATCTGTTTCAATACATCGTCCATCATTCTTTGATACATTTTTTTTCAACAAATCGTTTACATCCACTTTCTGCAAATCATAAATCCATATAATGGTGCATCCATAACACTATCATTTTAATAATACCGCAAAAGTACGAAAAAGAATTGTGATTTGCAAGAAACTTTCCGATTTTCTTGCAAATCACAATAAAATAGTATAAAAACTCATTTTAATTTATTCTTTTCTCTTCACCCAAACCTTATGGCTGCCACGGCCTAGTGAATCTATCGGCGAAGTCTTGTCATTTGTCAGCTCCTTCAGTTCCATAGAGGCGGCAGTACGGCTCAGGTTGTTGATGGAGGCATAATCGCCTAGGGTGAGGACTCCGTTCTTCTCTATCACCTCCAGGGCACGGGCGATGCGCTCTTCCTTGGAATACAGCTGCTTACGGATAACCTTTACACCACCCATATCACGCTCCAGGTCACGGTCGGTTTCACGCTTCACCTCCTTGATAAACTCTGGGGACGCCTTGAAGTTGATGTCCTTCACGCCCACCTTGCGGTACGTCATCTTATCATCTGGATTCAGAATTTCCCTAGGCTTCTCATCCTCGAAAGCGAGGGAGAGGGAGAAGGTGCCGAAACCTTCCAGATTCACGTTGTACCCCATGGAGAGCATATCTGTCAGCATATCAACCACATCGGTCAACACAGCCTCCGTGGTACTTTCCGAAATACCGCGATGGTAGTTCTGCATCATCTTGACGAACTCTTTTCGGGATAGAGTACGGTTGGTCACCATCTTGGGATAAACTCTGCGCTTGCCATCATAGCGCATATCCCCCATTTCCTGCAATTTGTACTTAGCCATATCAGTTTCCTTTCCTATTTTAGTTTATTAGTATTTCTTATTGCAACAGCCTTTATATCCTATAGTATTTATTGTTATACTTAAGAAGAAAAGACCACAAACCTAGGAAGAAAAGTATTTAATCCTAGGAGAAATCTCCGTTCATAGACACTGAACCGACATTCAAAGTCTACGAACCGCCGTTCAAAGACACTGAACGGACATTCAATGTTTATGAACGAAGATTTCTACCTTGCAAAGATACAACTTTATCAGATATAAAACAAGACTTTTCCTGAATATCTTTACTTTTCCGGCAATAATTCTTCGTTTTTTGAGCTTATTTCTTTGCGTATCCCAAATAATTGTGTTAACTTTGTAGTCAGATTGCAAACCAAAGGTCAAAGGATTGCAAGCCAAAGGTCAAAGGATTGCAAACCAAAGGCCAAAGGATTGTAAGCCAAAGACAAAGCAAAAGACTAAGATTAGACATTCTTATGAGTATGAAGATATTAGCAACCAGCGACTGGCACCTGGGCAACCTGTTTCACGGCAACGACCGTCTGCCGGAACACAAGCATTTCCTGAAATGGCTCCTGGAACAGATAGCTGGACAAAAGCCCGATGCTCTCCTCATCGCAGGAGACATCTTTGATAACGGAAATCCATCGGCAGCGGCACAGACCGTTTATTACGAGTTTCTTGCCGATGCTACCCAACTGTGCCCGAACATGCAGGTCATCATTACCGCCGGCAACCACGATTCCGCCAGCCGACTGGAGGCTCCCCGTCCGCTGCTCACCCGATACCACGTGGAAATAAGAGGTAACGTAAGGAAAATCTGGCAGCAGGGAGCAAGCGAGGACGATGATAAAACCGGCGGACATTGGATCTATTCCTTCGATGACCTCATCATCCCCGTAACCAACGAGGCAGGAGAAGAAGTCATCATCCTCGCCGTACCTTTCCTAAGAAGCGATGTGGTGCAGAACGCCAGTTACTCGCAGGGAGTCAACGACTTTCTGAGAGAACTGACGGCTGAGGCACGAAAGAAATACCCGGGCAGGAAGTGCATCATGATGGCACACATGTACGCCAAGGGTTCGGATATCTCCAAGAAGGATGCGAGCGAGAAAATCATCATCGGCGGACAGGAGGAAGTAGACCTGGAAGGATGGAACGACCATCCCGACTATATGACTTGCGGACACATCCACAAGCGGCAACATATCTGGAACACCGACTGGGCAAGATATACAGGAAGCATCCTCCCGATGTCGTTTGCAGAGAAAGACTACACCCACGGCATCGACCTCATCACGATAGAACACGGAGAAGAGGATGAAGGAAAGGAAACCGGCAAGAGCAAGGAATGGAAAGTAGATTTCCTGGAATACAAGCCTCAGCACGCCCTCCGTATCCTGCCCGAAGATGAGGAAGAACTGACCTTCAAGAAATGGCAGAAGCTCATCAATTCAGAACTTTCAGAGAGAACTGACGGCGAACTGAGCGACCACTTCGACTACGTGATGCTGAAGGTGAAACAGGAGAAACTATCGAGCGATGACATCAAGGAACTGGAGAAACTCGTCAACGAAAAGGATGCCGTGCTCTGCAAAATCCAGCGCATCATCCCACAACTGGACCTCTCCACCATCCAGGGTTCCCAGCACATCACCAGCATAGAAGACATCATCAACCGTCCTCCGCTCGATACGCTGAAAGAAGCCTTCGCCATCAGACACAACGCTCCGATGAACGAAAGACAGGAGAAAATGTTATCCGATTTATTAACAACATCATCATTATGAAATTCCTACAACTCGAAATACTCAACCTCGCTTCGCTTGACAAACAGGGAGGCGAGGTCATCAACTTTGAAGAAGGTGCCTTAGGCGAGAGCACCATCTTCAGCATCGTAGGTCCGACGGGAAGTGGCAAGTCTACCCTACTCGACGCCATCTGCCTTGCCCTCTACAACCGCGCCCCTCGCTACCCCAGGAAGAAAGGAGACAAGAACCAGAGCATCGAGATTTTCGGAGCTGCCGATGCCAGCGAAAGTAACCGTCTGGCACCTACCGACAGTAGAAACATCCTGACACGTGGCAAGAAAGAGGGCTACAGCAAGCTCACCTTCCTTGCCAACAACGGCAGCATCTACCGCGCAGAATGGCACGTCAGATTCCAGAGAGTGCGCTACGAGAACGCCAAGACTGCGCTCTATAAAATCACGAGAAACGGAGAAGAGATAACAGAGAAAGCTGCCGACTGGAACGAGCTGCCGAACATCATCGGACTCGACTACGACCAGTTTCTCCGTACCGTACTCATCGCCCAAGGCTCGTTTGCCAACTTCCTGACGGCGAAGGAAAACGAGCGGTACGAACTCCTGGAAAAACTCATCGGATGCGAGGAAACTTATACGAACATCGCTACTGAAATCAAGAAGGCGAAAGACCAGGCGACGGATGCCTACAACCAGATGGCAGCATCGGTGGAAGCCGTAAAACAGAACCTGCTGAACGATGAAGAACTTGCCCAACTGAAGAAGGAAATCGACCGGTTGGAAAAAGCTGAGAAGGAACTCGACAGCCAGTTGCAAGCCCTCTCGAAAGACCTGCAATGGTTTGAGGAAAACGACAAGCAAATCAAGCAAATCACTATCTGCCAGACAGATATGGAGCAAGCAGCAGATTCCATCAAAGCAATGCAAGCCCAGATTCTCCGTCTGCAGTTGCACGATGAAGTACAGCCTGCCGTCAACCAGCTGCAGGAAGTAGAGCGACAGACGCAAAGCATCCACGAGCAGGAAGAAAACATCCTGAAAGCGGAAGGAAACATCAAAAGTCAAGAGTCTGCCATTGACGAAAGCGAGAAAACTCTCACCAGTCTGAAGGAAGCAGTAAGCAAGGCACAGGAACAGCTGGAAAAGGCGCTGCCGGTCATCGCTGAAGCAAGAGCGCTGAAAACAAAAATGGAAGCGGCAATGCCGAATCTGAAAGAAAAGAAAGAGGCATTGGAGTTAGCTCAGAAAGAGAATCAAACTGCCCAGAAAGACGTGGAGGAAAACGCCCGAAACATCCAAAAATGGGAAGCAGAAACGGAGAAAGCGAACCTTGCCCTCAAAACGACAAAGGAAGAGATTGCCAAACAGAAACAGGTTCTGCACGAAGCAACGCAAGCCGCAGAACAGGCTTGGGAGACGGAAAGAAATAAGACTGCCGGACAGAATATAGAGGAACTGCAGAGCCATAAATCGGCAGCCGAAAAGAAACTGCAGGATGTCCAGCAAGCCATCAAGGTTGTGGCTCATCTCGATGCCGCCACAACAGAAAAGCAGAAGAATGAGGAGCGCATCCTGGTCTTGGGCAAGAGAAATGCTGAGATAGATGAAGCGCTGGGCAAGTTAACCATCGAGGCGCTGACCCAAGAGACCCTGACGCTGAGAAATGCCTATACCCTAATGGTGAGTGAGAAATGGGAGATTCATCGTGCCAACCTGACCGAAGGCAAACCTTGTCCGCTCTGTGGCAGCACGACCCATCCTTATCATACCGACAACAGACAGTTTGAGGAAGCCACCACGGAACTCTCTCAACTTCTGAAAGCCAAGGAGGATCTACTGAAACTGCAGCAGAAAGAGGAGAAGGATCTTTCCGGCGAAAGAAAACAGAACGATGGCGAAGTACAGACGCTCCAGAAACAACAGGAAAAGCTGTCGGGTGAAATCGCAACTTACGAAGAGGAATGGAAGGCGCTCATCGCCCAGTATCCAAAGATTCCGAAGGCAGAGGCAGAACTGAAATTGCTCTTGCCTATCTATGAAAACAAGGCGAAAGATGCGAGCAGCAAACTGAGCCTCTTTAACAAGATTCAGAAAGAGATAGAACGGCTGACGCAACTCAAGGACAAGGCTGTGAAGGATGAAGCTGCGTATGAAAGCAAGGCTTCTACTATACTGAACAAAGCCCAAGAAAACACTTCAACCTGCACCACAAAACTGGCTGAGCAAAAAGCACTTACCATCAATCTCATTTCGCAGCAAAAGAGTAAGGAGGAGGCTTACGGGAAAGCCCTTCAGACATGGAATAGCGCCAAGAAGGAAATGGAGGAATGGCAGGAGAAATATAAGCAAATTCTGAATGGAGAAGAACCTGATGCGGCTGAACAAAGACTGACAGCAGCAAAGGATGAGGCAACGAAAGCAGCTGATACTCAGAACGAGAATATCAACAAACTGAAGGCGGAACTCGCCAACAGTAAAGGTTCGCATCAAACCATGCTGTCTCAGAACAAGACGATGAAAGAGAATCTGCAAACGAAGGAAAAGGAACTCGACCTTTGGATTGAGGAATATAACAAGCAGCTTGAAGAAAAGAGCATCGAAGGAAAAGACTTCGAAGAGGAAGTCATCGAGGAAAGAAGTATCGAACCAAGCCTTATCGACCGAAATACCATCCGGGAGATGCTTCACTCTGCCGAAGACTGGAATGCCATCCGTCGGGAAAAGGACGAAAAGGAGAAAGCCGTGGCTTCAACTACTGCCCTTTACCAGAGCGCAGAAAAGGCGCATCAGCAGCACCTGGAACATCAGCCTGCCCAAACCCGTGATGCTCTCTTAGCCATTCAGCAGGAGTATCAGGAGAGAAGCCAGCGCAACGAACTGATTGCTGCCAACGCCAGGATGCAGAACCATCAGGAAGCCGTGAAGCTGTTGGGCGACAAGGCTGAGGCTCTGAAGCTCGTAACACAGGAAAAGGACGACTGGACAGCCATTACGGATGCCATCGGAGCAGACGGCAAGACGCTGCGCAAGATAGCCCAATGCTATACGCTCAGTTTCCTGATAGCGCACGCCAACCAGGAAATCAGAAAGTTCAACAGCCGTTACGAACTGCAGCAGGTAAAGCATTCGCTGGGCATCCGAGTCATCGACCACGACCGTGCCGACGATATCCGAGACACCACCTCCCTATCTGGTGGCGAAACCTTCATCGTGAGTCTCGGTCTCGCCTTGGGCTTGTCGGCGTTATCCTCCCGCAACATCTCCTTCGAGAACCTGTTCATCGACGAAGGCTTCGGAACCCTCGACCCCGATACCCTAGCCACCGTCATCGACTCCCTCGCCATGCTGCAAAGTTCGCAAGGCAAGAAGGTGGGCGTCATCAGTCATACCGACACGATGAGCGAGCGCATCACCACCCAGATAAGGATTATCAAGAATGGCAACTCCGGCAGCAGCCATATCGAGATCTATCCGTAACAGAACGAAATATCTGACGATAGCAAGTTATGCTCTGAATAACTCCAAACCATTCGAGTTACTTTAGAAAGCACTTGCTATCGTACAGAAATATATGTATATTATAATACGTTTTATACGTCATTCATTCAATACTACCCAATAACCATTCTTGCGACCTCCTTCACGTTTCAAGACCTGAAATTCTTCCTGTAAAGACTTTAGTTCCTGAGAAATCTTTCTTGCAGATATGCCCATCTTTCTTGCTAATTCTGGTATTGTTAACTTAGCATTCTCAGACAACGCCCCCATGATAAGCATCTGTAATTCAGACAGTTCTTTCTTGCATTCTTTCTTGCATTCTTTCTTGCATTCTTTACCAATAGGCACACCGATATAGTCTAAATTACATGGTATATCTATTAAGAAATATGTACGTTCCTCATCGGTCTCAATTATTGCACGAGGCGAACCGTTTTCCTGCAACTTCTGCTGAATAGTAGGAATCCCCGTAGCTCTACCCTCTGTCAAATTCAATTCCTTTAAGAACTCTCCCAATCGGCGGTTTGTGTATCGACGAGAACGAAGCATACGAGCTTCTTTTATAGCCTGCATAGATATTGTGTGATTAGGTCCTCCAAAATTGAGAATACTAATCTTATCTGGTTCAATAGTTACCTCAACAGGTTCTCTTTCAATATAACTGCGATGATAAAGGCTGTTTACGACAGCTTCTTCCAAAGCTTGATAAGGATAATTATATGTAACAACGGAACGTTCTGTATTCTCTGGCTTATGAATTGTCTTCTGAATAATATTTGTCTTGAGATAATTCATCGTATCACGAATCATCTTAGGCACACAACCCCTTATCGGTGCAACCTCTATCATATTATCAGGATCTTGTAATCTCCCCTTAGGGAATATCACGATTTCAACCTGGGTCATTTTGAAGAATTTCTCAGGATGCTCACAGAACATCATCGCAGCAACATTCTTGACCTTGAAGCCTTCTGGTGTAGTTTCCAACAAGTCCATTTGGTCAAGAACTATTTTCAAGTTTTCACCCGATAGATCTTGATCAGCCAAATCACTACCTACTTCAACAAGAAAGTCTCTCAACAAAGTAGCCGAAATATCCCTAAGACTTATCTGATCATTGCCACGGTCGTCAAAAGGAGTACGATTAGCCAAATTTATCAGCTCACGTTCATACTCATCTTTCGGCACAATGCTACTACTATTATAGCGGATATAATAGTTGAAGTCCTTCTGCTTTGCAGTAATACGATCAGGCACCTTATATGGACGGCGTTCTCCTGCCGTCACTTTGATTACAAGAATAGTCTTGCCATCAACCTCTTCAATGAAAAGACGAGGTTGATAGTATGGACGGATAAGATTATTGTAACCAACCATATCCTTCTCTATCTGTTCTATCAAATTAGGATTAACACCTAAAACAGGACGAACAGCATGACCGCGTTCTTCCTTTACACCAACAATGATATACCCACCACCAGTGTCTTCAAAATCATTGGCAAAGGCACAGATGCTACGATATATTGTATCTGGATTCCAACCTTCCTTGTATTCAAGCTGGTTGCTTTCTACTGCACTTCCACTAAGAAGGCTTTCTATATTTATCGGTAATGCCATGATTTATTAATTTTATATCGTACAAATATACTCTTTTTATTTGATACTAACAACTTCTTTATAATTATTTAGCAATAAAATGAAGATACTATTTTAATTGGTCTATACCAATTACACCTTATTATATATAGGACACATATCCTTATCCATCATACATACCATACGTTTGGCAGCCTTATACCAAATGTATGGTATGTTCTTTACACCCTGTATGGTAGTCTTTTTACACCCCATGTGGTATTGCCCAAGTGGGGAAATCGCAGTACCTTTGCACCCAGAAAATAATAATAAAAAAAGACATAGATTATGGACAATAAGACTATCAAACATCTCAAGGAGCTGGAGGCAGAATCTATCTACGTGCTCCGCGAAGTAGCTGCCCAGTTTGAGCGTCCAGTCATCCTCTTTTCGGGTGGCAAGGATTCTATCGTGATAACATATCTCGCCTACAAGGCATTCTATCCGGCGAAGATTCCATTCCCGCTGTTGCACATCGACACAGGACATAACTTCGAGGAAACCATCCAGTATCGTGATGAACTGGCGAAGAAACTCGGAGCCGAACTCATCGTGGGCAGCGTGCAGGAAAGCATCGACAAGGGAAGAGTGAAGGAAGAAACGGGTTATTATGCTTCCCGCAACAAACTGCAGACCACTACCCTGCTCGACACCCTGGAGGAATATAAATTCGATGCAGCCATCGGAGGCGCAAGAAGAGATGAGGAGAAGGCACGTGCCAAGGAACGCTTCTTCAGTCATCGTGACGAATTCGGACAGTGGAACCCGAAGAACCAGCGCCCTGAGCTCTGGAACATCTTCAACGGCAGAAAGAACATGGGCGAGCACTTCCGTGTGTTCCCTATCTCCAACTGGACCGAGATGGATGTATGGCAGTATATCTTCCTGGAGAACATTCCAATGCCTTCGCTCTACTTCACCCACGAAAGAGAGGTATTCAACCGTGACGGACAATGGCTCGCAGCCCTGCCTTGCATCAAGCGCAAGCCTACAGAAGAAGTGGTAAAGAAGCTGGTTCGCTGCCGCACCATCGGTGACATTACCTGCACCGGTCTCACGGAATCGAAGGCGACTACCGTAGCGGATATCATCGACGAGATTGCTTCTACACGCGTTACTGAACGTGGAGGGAGAGCCGATGACAAGCGAAGCGAAACGGCAATGGAAGACCGAAAGAAGGCGGGATACTTCTAATTTTCAATGTTGAATGTTAAATGTTGAATGTTGAATTAGCATAGCAGTCATATACAGCAAACAACTTAACACTTAACATTTAACACTTAACATTTAAATCAAGGTGAAGGTGAGGGCGCTAGCCCATTTAACATTTAACACTTAACATTAAAAGAAACATGGATAGAGGTTATTTAGATATGGAGCTGCTCCGCTTCTCTACTGCGGGCAGCGTGGACGATGGAAAGAGTACTTTGATAGGAAGATTGCTTTATGACAGCAAGTCGATTTTCGAAGACCAGTTGGAGGCGGTGGAGGCTGCAAGCAAGAGCCGCGGTAATGAAGAAGTGAACCTGGCTTTGCTCACGGATGGTCTCCGTGCTGAGCGCGAACAGGGCATCACCATCGATGTGGCTTACCGCTATTTCGCCACACCGAAGCGCAAGTTTATCATCGCCGATACTCCGGGACATATTCAGTATACCCGCAACATGGTAACGGGTGCTAGTACTGCCGACCTGAGCATCATCCTCATCGATGCACGTCATGGCGTACTGGAGCAGACCGTTCGCCACAGCTATATTTCTTCGTTGCTCGGCATACCACATATCCTGGTGGCTATCAACAAGATGGACCTGGTTGATTTCAGTAAAGATGTATACGACAAGATTGTTGCCGACTACAAGAAGATGTCGGAGGCATTGGATATCAAGAACGTGGTGTTTATCCCTATCAGCGCCAAGGATGGCGACAATGTGGTGAACAAGAGCGATAAGACTTCTTGGTATGAGGGACCTACCCTGCTGAGCTATCTGGAGACGGTTCCGGTAGGTCATAAGACGGTGAGCGATTTCTTCCGTTTCCCTGTACAGTATGTGATTCGTCCTATCAGCAGCCAGTTCCCTGACTACCGTGGTTATGCGGGCAGAGTAAGCGGCGGCATCATCCGTCCGGGCGACAAGATAAGAGTATTGCCATCGGGCACGGAGAGCACCGTGAAGAGCATCGACTTCGTAGAGGAGCACTTGGAGGAGGCTTATGCCCCTATGAGCATTACTCTGACGCTGAACGACGACATCGACATTTCGCGTGGCGATACCCTCGTGAAGGCAGATGAGAAGCAGCCTAGCATCGAACAGGATATCACGCTGGATGTATGCTGGTTCAACGAGCGCCCTGCTGCCGTAAGAAACAAATACGTAATCCGTCAGGCCACCTTCGAAACCCAGGGTTTGATTCGCAGCATCAACTATCGCCGCAATATCAACACCTTGGAGAAGGAAGAGGGTGTATCGGAATTGAAGATGAACGATATTGCCGAAATCACCATCCACACCGCCAACCCATTGGTATTCGATAAATATACGGAGAATAAGGTAACAGGCAGCCTCATCTTCATCGACCCGGATACGAACGAAACAGTGGGAGCAGGACTTATTAAATAATGTTGAATGTTAAATGTTGAATGTTGAATGTTGAATGTTCAAAGTAATATAGAGTAATCATAAAGTTCAAAGTTCAATGATCAAAGTTCAAAGTAATATAAAGGATTTGGTTCCGGAACTCAATAAGAAATTCAGCGATGCGCCTGCCGAGGATATTGTCGGTTATTTCCTTCAGGCATTCAAAGGGCGCATCGCTCTTTCTTCTTCCCTCAGCATCGAGGACCAGACGCTTACCGACATCATCGTGAAGATAGATAAATCTGCCCGCATCTTCACACTCGATACAGGCAGACTCTTCCCGGAGACCTACCAGCTCATCGACAAGACCAACATGACCTACGGCATCAACCTGGAAGTGTTCTTCCCAAACTATGAGGCGGTGCAGCAGATGGTGAAGGAAGAGGGCATCAACCTCTTCTATAATTCGATAGAAAGCCGACACCGCTGCTGCCAGGTAAGAAAGCTGGAACCGCTGAAGCGGGCGATGCAGGGACTCGACGTATGGATCTGCGGATTGAGAAAGCAGCAGAGCGTAACCCGCAAGGATATGCAGGTAGTGGAATGGGACGACATTCATAACCTGATTAAGGTGAACCCGCTCATCAACTGGAGCGAAGAGGATGTGGAGCAGTATGTAAAGAAGCACCATGTTCCTTATAACAAGCTGCAGGACAAGGGTTATCCGAGCATCGGTTGCCAACCTTGTACAAGGGCCATCAAGCCAGGCGAGGATATCCGAGCCGGAAGATGGTGGTGGGAATCGCCGGAGCATCGAGAGTGTGGACTACATCAAAGATAAGCATGAAGAATTTAATCATCAATATATTGGAAGCAGCAGCCTTTCTGCTGCTGGGATTGGGCGTTAGCCTGCTTGGATAATAAAATACAAGTATGGATTATAGAATAGCAAAGGATAAGATAGCAGGACAGGTGATGTTTCTCTTGACCATCGCCTCCATATTTCTGGTAATCATCATGGCGGTGGGACTGTTTATCAAGTCGGAACCGATATTGAGCCAGTATAATCTGTGGGAACTCCTCACGGAGAGCAACTGGCGACCGATGGAAGGCAAGTTCGGATTCCTGCCCTTCCTCGCCGGCACCTTCTGGTGTACGGCACTCGCCATCCTCATCGCCCTCCCCATCTCCCTGCTCATGGCCATCTATCTCACGGAATACGCCCACCGCAACATCCGGAAATACGTATATCCGCTGCTCGATATTCTAGCCGGACTTCCCTCCGTCATCTATGGCGTTTGGGGCACCCTGCTCATTGTGCCTTGGGTTTCGAAGCATGTTGCTCCCCTCTTCGTGGAGTTTTCTTCGGGATATACGGTTCTGGCGGGCGGCATCGTATTGAGCGTGATGATCATCCCGCTTCTGGTGAGTCTGTTTATGGAGATATTCGATAACATATCAACAGATTTGAGAGAGGCTTCGCTCTCGCTGGGCGCTACGCAATGGCAAACCATCAAATATGTTGTGCTGAGGAAGGCACGACCGGGAATGATTGCCGCTGTAGTCTTGGCGCTGAGCCGAACGCTGGGAGAAACGATAGCTGTACTGATGGTGTGCGGAAACCTCGCCATCGTTCCGGGCAGCGTGCTCGATGCCTGCTATCCGATACCAGCACTCATCGCTAACAATTATGGTGAAATGCTTTCGGTTCCACTTTATGACAGCGCCCTGATGTTTGCCGCCTTCCTGCTGTTTTTCGTGGTCGTTATTTTGAATCTCGGGTCGAGAATCGTGCTATTAAAGGTAAAAGAGTAAAAAGGGTAAAAGAGTAAAAAAAGGCTTATGAAATACTTGGAAGAAAGAATTGTGAAATTACTGATGCTCGGGTCGATAGGCATTGTGGGCTTCTTCGTACTGAGCGTTCTCTGGACCATCTTCAGGCGAGGCTTTCCTGTGCTCTCCTGGGAGATGGTGAGCCAGTTGCCTAGCGGCGGTTTCTATCTGGGCGGCAAGGGCGGCTTCCTCAATGCCATTGTAGGCAGCCTTTATATCGTGGGCGGCTCTACCTTGCTCGGTCTGCTTATCTCACTGCCCGTAGTGTTCTATATGAATGTATATCTCAAACCCAACTCAAAATTCGGATACATCGCCCGTCTGGCTTATGATACCCTCTTCGGAATTCCGAGCATCGTATATGGCTCCTTTGCCTTTACGGTGATGGTTTGGCTGGGCTTCAGGGCATCGCTGGGCGGAGGTATTCTCGTCACCACCCTGCTCATCGTTCCGATACTCATCCGTTCGATGGACGAAGTGGCGAAGACGATTCCGCAGGAGATACTCGATTCCTCCTACAGTCTGGGTGCCACGAGGATAGAAACCATCGGTGTGGTACTGAGACAGATAGCCCCAGCCATCGCTACCGCCACCTTATTAAGTATCGGTAGAGCCATCGGCGATTGTGCCGGAGTGATGTTTACGGCAGGATTCTCCGATCATATTCCTCATGGACTGAACCAGCAGGCAGCCACCCTCCCATTGAGCGTGTTCTTCCAGTTGAGCGCCCCGCAGGAGGATGTTCAGAACAGAGCCTACGCCGCCGCTGTGGTACTCACCATTATCGTATTGGTGTTGAGTTTCGGAGGCAGGTACATCATGAGTCATTTCTCGAAGAATAAAATATAAAACAGAAGAGGGTGTGTCATTTGTCTATGACACACCCTCTTCTGTTTTATATTTCCTTTGATTTTTAAACCTTATTTCCCTCTTTAGGGAAAACCACGGTAGGCTTGAAGGTCTTAGCCTCCTCAAAGTCCATCAGGGCATAAGCGATGATGATAACGGTATCTCCCACCTGCACCTTGCGGGCTGCAGCACCATTCAGGCAGATACAACCGCTGCCACGCTCACCCTTGATAATATAGGTCTCCAAGCGCTCACCATTGTTGTTATCAACAATCTGAACCTTCTCGCCTGCAATCAGATTAGCAGCGTCCATCAAGTCCTCATCGATGGTGATGCTACCCATATAATTCAGGTTAGCCTCAGTTACGGTCACACAATGGAGCTTACTCTTCAATACTTCTATCTGCATTGTTCTGTTATTACTTGATCTGTTACGGATTAAACTTAATAAAGAATATCTATCGAGGAATTATCCCTTATACTTGATATGGTCGATGAGACGGATAGGAGTCTTACCGCAATAAACGGTGATGCAACCTACCACGTATGCACTATCCTCCCATGAAGACACATCCTGCAGGCTGTCGCCATCCACAATCTGGAAATACTCTACCTCCAGACCCTCTACAGCATTGATGTCGGCAACCACCTTATCGTGAGTTTCCTGCACGGTATGAGTCTTGGCATACTCCACACTCTCCTTCAGGGCCTTATAGATGTTTGGCGCAATGGCACGCTCATCAGGAGCCAGCAAAGTATTACGGCTGCTCTTAGCCAAACCATCCTCATCACGGATGATAGGACACTCTACAATCTGAACATCGCTGTTGATGTACTTCACGAGCTGCTTGATGACAGCAATCTGCTGCCAATCCTTCTCACCGAAATAAGCACGGGTTGGTCGAACGATATAGAAAAGACGGCTCACTACCTGACATACACCATTGAAATGACCCGGACGCTTGGCACCCTCCATCACGGTAGAAACAGGTGGAAACTCGAAGTGGCGTGTATCTGGTGTAGGATACATCTCCTTCACCGATGGTGCAAACACATAGTCAGCACCACAAGCCTCCAAGAGCTTGCAGTCAGCATCGAGGGTACGAGGATAGCGATCCAAGTCACCCTGATCATTAAACTGTGTAGGATTCAGGAACACAGAAACCACAGTCACGCCATTTTCCTTCACACTGCGCTTAACAAGAGAGGCGTGACCCTCATGCAGCGCACCCATAGTTGGCACAAGGCCGATTTCCTTTCCCTCCTTACGACACATGAAGAGTTCGTTCTGGAGGTCAACAATCTTATTGAATACTTTCATCGTCATAATCTGTTTTCGGGTGCAAAATAACAACTTTTTTCTCAAATGAGAAAGAAAAAACCTAAAAATATGCGAATTATTGCCGAAAATAATGAATTTCGGAGAAAAAATGCCCCTATTTGAAGTTTTTTTTGTACCTTTGCACGTAATTCGTAAGAATAAAATTTAAATTTTATGGCAAAAAAAGTATTATTTATCAATCAGGAGATCGACCCATACGTAGCCGAGTCTCACATGTCAATCATGGGACGCGAACTGCCTCAGAAGATGCAGGAAGCAGGTTTTGAGATCCGCACCTTCATGCCTAAGTGGGGCACCATCAACGAGCGTCGCGGACAATTGCACGAGGTCATTCGCCTGTCTGGTATGAACCTTATCATAGATGATACAGATCATCCGCTGATCATCAAGGTTGCATCTATACCAACAACACGACAGCAGATTTATTTCATCGATAATGACGACTATTTCAAGAGCCGCCAGATGGGCACCGATGAAAACGGAAAGGAATATGCCGACAACGGCGAAAGAGCTATCTTCTTCGCACGTGGTGTATTGGAAACCGTCAAGAAGCTCCGCTGGCAGCCTGACGTAATCGTCTGCCAGGGTTGGGCTAGCGCAGTAGTGCCATTCTATGTAAAGACAGCCTACAGCGAAGAGCCTTCATTTGCTGAATCAAAGGTAATTACCGCTCTCTATACCAACGAACTCAAGGGTGAACTGGGTACCAACTTCAAACGTTGCGTTGCCTTCCGCGATGCCAAGTCTGAACTGCTCGACGGCTATCAGGACGACTTCGACTTCATTGAGCTCGGCAAACTCGCCATCGACTATAGCGACGGTGTGGTAGAAGGTGAGGAAGAAGCTACCCAGATTCTCTTTGATTATGCGAAGGAGAAGAACAAGCCTGTACTGACTTATCCGGGAGAAGATATCCAGGAGCCATACGCAGACTTCATCAACAAGGTTTGTCCTGACGCAGAATAAAATTCCGACAACAGAGACACATACATACAAGGATAATGAAAATTTTAAGACTCTTAACAGTATTAGTAATAGCAGCGCTTACTTTCGCTGCATGTGATGATACCACCGAGGGAATCGGTGGTAGCATCACTAATAAGATAGACAACATTAACATTTCCGACTCAGCGTTTAATGTTACCACAAAGTCTATAGTAGCAGGTGCCGTATTGAGCCGCAACAACACGGGACTCATCGGAAAGATGAAAGACCCGGAAACCGGCAACTATGTAAAGGGCGACTACATGACCCAGTTGAGCGTATTGCCTACTTTCTCTGTAGATACACTCGATTACATCAAGCAGGCAAACAAGGGTTCTATCGAAGCAGACTCATGCTACCTCCTGGTTTCATACAACGCCAGCTATGGCGATACCATCGCCCCAATGAAGGTGACAGCCTATGAGATGACAAAGCCGATGGCAGAAGATCAGGAGTATTACTCTGATTATGATGCCTTCAACTTCAAGGAAGGCTGGGTAAGCGAAAACAACCAGCATTGGAGCAGTAATTACAACTTGAGCAATACATCAGATGTCAAGAACTTCAAGATTTACTTGAATAAGGAGTATAAGAAAGATGGTAAGACATACAAGAACTATGGTTCTTACATCATGCAAACATACGCAGAACATCCTGAGTACTTCAAGACCAACTACAAGTTCCTGCACAACGTCTGCCCTGGCTTCTATATCAAGAACGTAGGCGGTACGGGTAACATGGCTAAGATCTGGAATACAGAGCTTATCTTCTACTGGACCCGCCACAAGACCATCAAGGCAAAGGACGGCGTTAGAGACAGTACAGCTGTAAGCATCGGATACAACCGTTTCGATGGTACAGAAGAGGTATTGCAGCTCAACAAGATTGAGAACGATACCAAGAACTTGGAGAAGTTGGCAAGTCAGCAGAACTGGACTTACCTCAAGTCGCCGGCAGGTATCTTCACCGAGGTTACCCTCCCTATCGAAGATATCATGAAGGGACATGAGAAGGATACGCTCAACACAGCTACCATCTCTTTCCCACGACTCAACAATGACAACGAAGACAACCCATACAACTTTGCTACACCAAGCACCATTCTGATGGTGCAGAAAGACAGTTTGCAGTCGTTCTTCGAAAAGAGCAAGTTGGCTGACAACCGTACTTCTTATACGGCAAGCTACAGCAGTACCGGCACCTACAAGAATGCCTATACATTCCAGAATATCGCCAACCTGGTTTCTGCCATGTATAAGAACAAGGGCAAGGGGAAAAACTGGAATAAAGTAGTGCTGGTTCCTGTAAACGTCATCACAACCACACAGGGCTATACTACCGTCATCTCCAAGATCAATCACGATATGTCACTCGCTTCTACCCGACTCATCGTGGGTACGAATGATCCTGACAAGGATTATACCACAGACGAGAAGACTGGTAAGAAGGTGGCATCTGGTCCGATCCGAATCAAGGTGATTTACAGTAAGTTTAAAGAAGAATAAGCATTCATAACGCAAAGTAAAAAAGGAAACGAAACATGGCAGATAATTTTTTGGAGCGTCATCGCGAAGAATACGAAATACGCAAGGCTGCATGGCTCAAGAAGAAGAAACTATTCATGAAGTCAGGCAAGAAACAGAAGCCCCAGACACAGATGCCACGTCCTGAAGACGAAGCGTTATAAACACGACAATATTCAGAATCCAGAGAAAGAGGGTGTATCATAAAGCATTTGATTGTTTATGATACACCCTCTTTAACTTTGCCGGTTAATCCTTAAAAACCGCCGCATAAGTACAATAAAAGCCATTTAATACAAAATAAAGCAAAATTAATTTGGAGTTTACCCATTTTTTTTATATCTTTGCATTGTGAACTTAAAAGTATTAAATATTAAATAGACAAAAAGCAATAAAATAAAAATAATCAAGATATTAGTAGAGATACTGGTCTATGGGTTTAACTTTTCTAAGAACTTGCATTTAAGAATACAAGATATTTGCAGGATACAAGTTACTTGCAATATATGAGATACTTGGTTTATGTTTATAGATAACGGAGAATTTAATCTCTTAAAGTATTTGTTTTTAAGTTTAAACAAAAATGCTAAAGTTAGATGTTAGTAATATAAGTCCCCGTAGTGACCGTGAGGCTACTGCGGGGACGCTTTTTCAATTTATAGTATATAGAAACAAAAAGGGCAAGACCAGAGATGGTCTTGCCCAATCTATTTTTATAACTCTTTATCTATATTATAAGATTCTACCTGTAAGAGAGAACTTCAAAACAGGATAAACCTATAAATATAAACATCAGACTACTGAACTTAATCTACTACCGTAAACTTGGCATATTTCAGCAGAAGCTGTTTGGTGCCAGAATGAACGAACTCAACCGTAGCCTTCGTATTCTCACCAGTACCTTCAATCTTCAATACTGTTCCCCGTCCAAAACGCTGATGTTCAATCTTCATTCCCTCCTGCAAACCGCAAGAAGAACTGCCAGCAGATGAAGCTGTAGAAGAAGAAACTGATGCTGCAGAAGATCCAGTACCGCGAGAATCAGGATGAGAAGAATGCGTCTCCATATAACGCTTAGCTGCATTCAGCGCTCTAACAGACTTGAAATTGCCCTCAGAGAGAGATGAGCGTCCGGAAACAGACGAGCGTCCGGAAGTACGTGAAGTCTCTGGTTCATCATCAAAGAGAGAAGGCTTAGGATCTGCTACAAACTGCGATGCTACCGGTTTGGAATTCTGATACCTGCTACTGTATCTAGGCAGCTCAGCATCCTCCCACGGTCTGCGAGGACGTTGCGCTCTCGCCCACTCCGGCTGGTCAGACATCGAATCAGCTCTAGAACCAAACATCGAACCAGACCTTGAACCAAGTCTTGATTCAGACATAGAGCCAAACAAGCTTCCACCAGCCTCATCCTGGCTATCAATCAACTTGCCGTCAATCTCATCGATAAACCGACTCGGATTATCAAACTCCATCTTGCCATATCGCCAGCGGTTCTTGGCGTTCGTCAGGATACAATGTTTCTCAGCTCGCGTAATGGCTACGTAAAGCAATCTCCGTTCCTCCTCCAGTTCTCGGAGCGAAGCAGCAGAAAGCGGACTTGGGAAGATATTCTCTTCCAAACCAACCACGAAAACCGTAGGAAACTCCAGACCCTTGGCTGCATGAACCGTCATCAGAGATACACGAGGTTCATCCTTATCACCATCGCTGTCTGCATCGGTAAGCAGCGCCACATCCTGCAGATAATCCTGCAGGAAGAGTTCATCAAACCTACCCTCTTCACGGCGTTCCTCCACAAAAGCCGACATACCGCTCAAGAATTCCTCCAGGTTCTCCTGACGTGCCAGATCATCGGCATCCTTGCCCGACATGATATCCTGACTGATACCACTCTCCTTGATAATAGCATCACCCAATTCATAGACATCTGTAGTTTGAGCCCGTTCGATAAACGAAGAAATGAGCAATCTGAAGGTTTCCAGCTTGTTCATTGTACCCTTGTTAACCGCCAGTCCATACCGCTCAGGGGCACCGATTACCTCCCAGAAACTCACCTGGTTCTGATGGGCACAGTCAGCAATCTTCAGCACCGTAGTAGCACCGATTCCACGTGCCGGATAGTTGATGATACGCTTGATAGCCTCTTCATCATCCGGATTCGCCACCAGACGGAAATAGGCTATGATGTCCTTGATTTCCTTGCGCTGGTAGAAACTCAGTCCGCCATAAATGCGATAAGGAATACCCTGCTTTCTGAACTCCTCCTCGAAGCTGCGGCTCTGGGCATTGGTGCGGTAGAGAATGGCAAAATCACTATACTGGCAGCCATCCTCGCGCCGGATACGCTTCACGTCCTTCGCTACAATCGCCGCCTCTTCCTTGTCGCTGTAAGCAGGCTTATACTGAATCTTCTCACCCTTCGCATTCTCGCTGAACACATCCTTAGGAATCTGGTTGCGGTTATGCTTGATCAGACTGTTAGCCGCCTCAACGATGGTCTGGGTAGAGCGGTAGTTCTGCTCCAGTTTGAAGAGACGCGTTCCCTGAAACTGGCGCTGATAGTTGAGAATATTATCGATATTGGCACCACGGAAACTATAGATACTCTGCGAGTCATCACCCACGGCACAAACACGCAGCTTCTCCTGACAGAGTTGCATGACGATAGACATCTGAACGTGATTGGTATCCTGATACTCATCCACCAGGACATAATCGAAGCGGGCGGCATATTTGTGGCGAATATCCTCATGTTCCCTGAAGAGCTGATAGGTAAGCGTCAGCAAATCATCGAAATCCATGGCATTGGCCTGCTTGCAGCGCTGCACGTAAGCCACGAAAATCTTACCAACCTCAGGCATCTGCGCGCGCTTGTTCTGCTCGAAGATAGCCGCATCGCTCTCATAAGCCGCAGCACTCATCAGGTTGTTCTTCGCCATCGAAATCTTGGCATGAACGGCAGCAGGCTTATACTTCTTATCATCCAGCCCCATCTCCTTCACTATCGCCTTGATCAGCGAGCGCGAATCACTTTCGTCATAAATGGTAAAGTTGTTGTTGAAGCCGATATGCTCAGCCTCCGCTCTCAGGATTCGGGAGAAGATGCTGTGGAAGGTACCCATATAGAGATGCTGGGCGAGATCATTTCCCACCAGTTTTCCGATACGTTCCTTCATCTCCCTTGCCGCCTTGTTGGTAAAGGTGAGCGCCATGATACTCCAGGGTTTCATGCCCTGGCTAAGGAGATAAGCTATCTTATAAGTAAGCACACGCGTTTTACCCGAACCTGCACCGGCTATCACCAGCGAAGGTCCGTCAATATATTCTACCGCAGCACGCTGCGCTTCGTTCAAGTCTTTCAGTAAATCCATGAATCAATATTTGAGGCAAAAAATTATTTTAAGGTCACCCCTATCAACTATAAACTATAAACTATCAACTAAGTATTACTTCCCCCTATATCCTCCCACAGCCGTGCCCGGGTCGAAATCTTCACCCTCACGAGGGAAGGTAGGAATAAATCTCATCTGATGTTCTATCTGTCGCTGGCGCTTCTTCATATAAGCGCTAGGATGCAGCGAACTGAATTTGCGCGGATTAGGAAGTGTAGCTGCTATCAGCGCACACTCGCCACGAAACAGGTCTTTCGCTTTCTTGTCGAAATGATATTCTGCAACCGCATCCACACCATAGATTCCCGGTCCCATCTCAATGCTGTTGAGATAAACCTCCATGATGCGCTGCTTGCTCCACATCATTTCGATGAGGAAGGTAAAGTAGACTTCAAATCCCTTGCGGGTCCATGAACGGCCAGGCCACAGGAAGACATTCTTAGCAGTCTGCTGACTGATGGTACTGGCTCCATGCACCTTTCCACCACGTGCATTATTCTTCGCCGCACTCTCGATGGCATTGAAGTCGAAACCGTGATGCTTCAGAAATCTCGCATCTTCGCTCGCCATTACCGCCACTGGCATGTGAGGCGAAATCTTATCCATCGAAACCCAATGATGATGCAGGGTAATACTCTCGCCATCAGCTACTTGCTGGAAGCATCGGATAAACATCAGGGGAGTGACATACACAGGAATGAACCTATATGCCACTACAGCAAGAATGGTGGTACTGAAAAACAGCACCACCACCCATTTTACTATATTCTTGATTTTATTCAAAATCATCTATTTAGTTTTTCCCTTCCAGGATCATGAAAGTTATTACTTCAATGTACCATTGTTGGCTGCGTTAATCATAGCCTGGCTAGCATACATGTAAACCTCTACACGACGATTCTGGGCGCAAGCAGCAGTAGTATTAACAACAGGGTTAGCAGAACCAAAACCCTGAACATTCTTTACCTGACGGCTGGTAACACCGCAAGAAGCGAGATAGTTGTAAACTGCCTCAGCACGCTTCTGGCTCAATGGCAAGTTGATACCATCATTACCTGTAGCATCGGTATAACCCTGGATAGAAACTTCACAGTCGGTATTGTTCTTCAATACACCGGCAAACTGAGCCAAATCAGTCTTTGCGCTGCTGCTGAGAGTAGAACCGTTAGTTGGGAAGAGGATACCAGAAGCAAATGTTACCTTAACGGCAGACAAGCCATTGGCATCTGTTACAGTCTCAACCTGTGCATTCTTCACCCGTTCAGCCTCAGCCTTTACCTTATCCATGTGCTTTCCGATGAGGTTACCAGCACCTCCACCAACAGCTGCACCGATAGCAGCACCTACGAGAGCACCTGTACCACGATGGCTATTATTGAGCAATCCACCAACGATAGCACCCAGAGCTGCACCAGAACCGGCACCTACTGCTGTACCAGTCTTCTGATTGGTTCCACAACTTGAGAAAAGCAAGCACAAAGAGAGGCCTGCAACTGCAAAATTAGTCTTTTTCATTTTAAAATCTCCTATATTTATGTTATTTAATTGCAAAGATAACTCTTTTTTCTCCATAATGGAGAGTTTTCTAATATTTTTTTGTATTTTTGCATGCAAATTTAAGGGTATTTGTCGAAATAGAGCTAGGAAATCACCTATTTGGGGGTGGAAAAATCCCTAAAAGTAGGATTTCAGACACCTGCAGACAGATGAACTGCCGTCAGCAGATGATGAAGGGGCTCATGCTTATACCTTAATATATATAACAGAAGAAATAAAAAACAAAATAAATAGAAAAAAGCAATATGGCTAAAGAACTCAAGAATTTAACCAAGCGCGCTGACAACTACAGTCAGTGGTACAATGATTTGGTAGTAAAGGCTGATCTCGCTGAGTTGTCACCAGTTCGTGGTTGTATGATTATCAAACCATACGGTTACGCTATCTGGGAGAAGATGCAGCAGCAGCTCGACAAGATGTTTAAGCAGACAGGTGTACAGAACGCATACTTCCCTCTCCTCATCCCGAAGAGTTTCTTCTCTCGTGAGGCTGAGCACGTGGCAGGTTTCGCCAAGGAGTGTGCCGTAGTTACCCACTACCGCCTCCGTTCTACAGAGGATGGCAAAGAGGTTGAGGTTGATCCTAACGCAAAGCTCGATGAGGAGCTCATCATCCGTCCTACTTCTGAGACCATCATCTGGAACACCTATAAGAACTGGATCCATTCATGGCGTGATCTCCCTATCCTCTGCAACCAGTGGTGTAACGTAATGCGTTGGGAGATGCGTACCCGTCCGTTCCTCCGTACTTCTGAGTTCCTCTGGCAGGAGGGCCATACCGCTCATGCCACTAAGGAAGAGGCTGAGGCAAAGGCTCAGGAGATGCTCAAGGTTTACGCTGATTTTGCTGAAAACTACATGGGCGTTCCTGTATTGCAGGGTGTGAAGAGTGAGACTGAGCGTTTCGCCGGTGCCCTGAACACTTATACCATCGAGGCAATGATGCAGGATGGCAAGGCTCTCCAGAGTGGTACTTCTCACTTCCTGGGTCAGAACTTCGCCAAGAGTTTCGACGTAACCTACTTGAACAAGGAGAACAAGCCTGAGTATGTATGGGCTACTTCATGGGGTGTTTCTACCCGACTGATGGGTGCCCTCATCATGGTTCACAGCGATGATAACGGTCTGGTATTGCCTCCAAAGCTGGCTCCTATCCAGGTGGTTATCGTTCCTATCAACAAGGGCGAGGAGCAGTTGGCTCAGATTACTGCTAAGTTGCAACCTGTCATTGACCAGCTCCGCGAGTTGGGCATCACCGTAAAGTATGATGATAACCCTGCCAAGCGTCCTGGCTTCAAGTTCGCAGACTATGAGTTGAAGGGTGTTCCTGTTCGTCTCGCTATGGGTGGCCGTGACTTGGAGAACAACACCATCGAAATCATGCGCCGTGATACCTTGGAGAAGGAGAACGTAAGCTTCGACGGTATCGTTGAGCGCGTAAAGGATATGTTGGAAGACATCCAGAAGAATATCTTCGAGAAGGCTCGTGCTTACCGTGATGCTCACGTTTACGAGTGCGACAACTACGAGGAGTTCAAGGAGCGTGTGAAGGACGGTGGTTTCTTCCTCTGCCATTGGGACGGTACAGCCGAGACCGAGGCTAAGATTAAGGAAGAGACTCAGGCTACCATCCGCTGCGTGCCTTTCGCTTACGAGCAGACTCCAGGTGTCGACATGGTAAGCGGCAAGCCAGCCGTAGCCCGTGTCATCATCGCAAGAAGCTATTAATTAAACGGGAAGTTAAGGAGTTAAGGAGTTAAGACGTATGTCACTTCGCCCAAAAACAGGCTAAAAAGACTATTGTCTTAACTCCTCAGCGACCGTAGGGAGCGATAACTTCTTTAACTCCTTTAACTACATATCAAATATGAGGCAGTTGATACTATACATCCTTTTTCTGGTGTCCATGGTCTTCTCAGGCTATGGAGAGGTATCTGCTGCCTCTATTTCTTTTACACCCGAGGATTCTTATACCGAAGATGCAAGCCACAAGAAAGATGGTTTGGCGAAGGTTGAGTATGACAAGAGCCAGCCTGAGGCACAGCTTGAAAACGCCTCACAGCTTGCTTACCGCATCTGTAGCAGCCGTCCGCAGCGCTTATTGCCAAGTGGCAACATGCACAACAGTCAGACTGCCAGTAGATTGCTTACAAATAGAATCCGTTATTTATCATCCCTTTTATCAGCTATAGAAGGTGGCATGGAGCCTTTCCGACAGGAAACTGCCCCAATCCACTTTGATGTCGCCAGCAAGTATTATGTCATTTGCCTGCGACGTCTGCTCTGTTAGTGCTTATTCTTTTCTCTTTTTAAAATTTCATATAGGTTTATCGCATCTTTCCTAAGATTTGCGATAAGACTGGTTACACCCCTATTCAAAACAAAAAACAGTTCAATATATATTATTTTTCAAGAATTAAGAATAAGCAAATAACAGTATAAAATTATGGCAAAGATTAATCATTTAGAGATGGGTGCTGATGTTTTGGCACTCCAGGATGTACAGGTAAAGAAAGGTTTCATGGGTTTGACTGTCAAGCTCATCTATCAACCTACCAACAGTGTGATTAAGATAAAAGAGAAGGAATATTCTGCAGAGGATGGAAGAAAGCTTGAGAACATCCTCAGCGCACCCCCAAAGGATGTAGAAACAGCAATCAGCAAATTCCCTGTTTCTGCAATCAGTATGGGTAATATGAAGTTACAGGCTTGCATCTCTGACGACCACCAGTTTGTTGCCACACAGCTTCTTGCCTTCAAGGATTTCGGTTACAAGCCAGTTACAGAGATGAAGACCTATACAGGAAAGACAGCCGAGGCTTTCGCTCAGTTGTTTTAGTTATATCACAGTTTCGGGACAGGGGACAGCACAAATCCTCTGTCCCTTTTTTATTTTATAGGTATAGGATGAAATCTTTATTTGAAAGAAGGCGGTTCATTCCCCTCTTCCCAATTGCGGTAATGCTTAGGCGACAGACCGGTATGTTTCTTGAAGAAGGTTCCGAAGGCTGAAGCATTAGGAAAACTGAGTTCATTGGCTATCTGCTGTATCGTCTTCGTGGTGTTCTTCATCAGATAGATACTGCGACGGATCATCGCCTTGAAAAGCAACTGCTGGACCGTCTGACCGCAAACTGACTTGACCAGTACCGACAGATATTTCGGTGTAAGACAGAGTTCGTCTGCATAGAAAGCCACACTGCGCTCACGCATATAATTCTTCTCTATCAGCAGTACCAGCGACTCAAAGATGGCAATCTTCCGTTCCATCTCCTTGCCGGCAGCCTTGAACGATGCCGAGAAGATGCTGCACAACCGATACGTAACAGCCATCAGCAACAGTTTCTGCTCATGCACACAATAGGCATCCAGTTCACCACTCTTCTCTTTTTCCAGCTCCAGTTTCCTCAGCATCAGGGCATAAGAAGTGAGCATATCCTCATAACCCGTCGTCCTGACATGGCAGGGTTTGGGATAAATCGTAGCATAAAGACGCATGGTAACCACGGTATTGCCCAACATGTGACGAATCTGTTCAGCACGGTAAAAAAGAAGGGTATATTTAAGGTTCTTGCCCGTTTCCTGCACATGAAACATCACTCCTTTGGAGAGGAAAACGGTCTCACCCTCAGATGCAACAAAGGATGTTCCGTCTACACAGAAACGGAACATCCCCTGATGACAGATTACGATACCGACATAGTCGGAGTAGAAAGGCTGCATCAACAGCTGAGGAAACTCATGAGCCTCGTATATGATGATATTATCTGTTATTTTCATGATGAATATGGGTCTGTTATCTTCAGATTTAACTGCGAAGATAACAAAAATATCCATTCATCAGATGAGCAGCCTGTATCTTTTATGATATTTTAGCACTTCCCTTACCTTCTTCCCAGGGATTTCACATCTACATTCTTCAGCAGATATTCGCGCGTCAGTTCCCCGATATTGCGCTTGCGCCAAGGGAGAACGAGCATCAGTCCGGCACACAGCAGACAGCCGTAGAAGGTCCAGCCTGCCATCTCCTTGATGCTCACCAGCGTGGCTTGTACCTGTACCTTTCCCTTCGTACTCATGGCAGCCATATTCTGCGCCTCAGTTACACTCTTGCCCTGATATTGCATGCCTCTCACCGTCTGGTCGTAAGTCTTCGCCGTCTCGATGCTCGTGCGATCGTAATCCTGGGCAAAGCGGGTTACATAATACTGCTGTCTGTGCTGCAGCACATTGGTATAGAGCGCCGAGCCGATGCAAGGGGCAATGACCATACGAACGGTAAGCATGATGCAAACCCAGGTTGACATGAAGCGGTAAGGCATGCGCTGGTTGGCTATCGTGGAGATGAGCGAATAGAGCAGCATCATTCCCGTAGAACGGATGATGATAGGCCATTTCATACGCTCATACATGCCGTCGTTCTGTACTTCGAAATACATGTACAGCGCATAGGCTCCGATAAAGAGGAAGCCCAGACAGTACATCCACTTCAGGTGAACATTCTTGGCTCTGGCGATGACGGCAAATATCAGTCCCACGGTATAGCCCACCATCACCCAGTTGCCCAAGGTGGCGTTCTGCCAGTTGTCTATCTTCATGCTCACATTGGTGAACACATTGACAAACATGGCACTCGAATTGCAGACCATCAGCAGGAAGAAGAGCAGGATACCGTAGTTGATGACCCTGAGCTGGAACACCTCCATGATGAAATAAGGTGAACGCCTCGTCTTCTCCAGATAGATGAACAGAGCGGTAAAGATAAGACAGACCACCGAAGAGAAACGGATGGTAGGATCATCAAACCAGTCGAGCGTCTTGCCGAAAACCATGACATAAGCAAACGAACAGAGCATGATACTGAACACCGTAACATTGCCAAACTTCGACATCGTTATCGGGAACTTAGGCATCGGATACTCATGATAAGGCATGGTGAAGAACACGATGATGATGCCCGCCAGCATGAATGCCATCATGAAATGATAAACATACTGCCACTCATAGGCATAGGCAAGCCATGCCGTTAGCCAGGTTCCCAACTGTCCGATAATCATGAAGAAGAGATAGATAATCGGCTGAGAAACCATCTTCTCCGAATCTACCGCATCCCAAGCTTCCTCGGTAGTAGGCTCGCATCCCGGCGTGATATTCCTCGTAGCCTCTATTCCGAAACCATATCTGATGAGCACGAAGAGATGCGCCATCAGCAGCGTCTGACGGACAAAACCCATCAGCAGACTGCACAGTCCGAGTATGAACAGCGAGTCGGTCTGGGCACACACGAAACTGAGGATAAAGAGAATGGAGAAGCCCACGATACACATCATCTTCTCTCTCCGGATGCACACCAGTTCATAGAAGAACGGCGAAAAAGCCGCCATTCCTATCGAGGTGCAGAAGCCCGCAAAGGCGATGTATTCCGACTGGATGCCGAGCCCGCTCATCATCTCGCCGCTGTTGGCAGAATAGACACCACTCATCGTAATCATCGGCACGAAGAGGATGATCATGAAGATGATGCCGAGCGGTTTGGGCACCCAATCATAAAACGGATAATTCTTATATTCTTCTTCCATATATTACTTCATTTCCATCTAGCTGTTTTTTACTTTCTCTCAGCCTTGACAACCACCATCATGCCGGCAGCAAGATGCTCATTATCCTCTTTGCTGAGGTTGTTGAAATCGATTCTTACAGGCACACGCTGCTGAATCTTGACAAAGTTGCCAGCAGAATTGTCTGTAGGTACCAGCGAATATTTCGAACCGGTAGCACCAGAAATGGCGGTCACCGTACCCTCAAACTCCTTGTTACTGATGGCATCTACGGTCATACGCACCTTCTGTCCTACATAGAGATTCTCTATCTGGGTTTCCTTATAGTTGGCAATCACCCATTTGTTGTTGGTTGGAATGATGTAGGTAATGGTGGTTCCTGCATTCACCATCTGTCCCTCCTCGATAGAGCGGCGACCCAGTTTACCGTCGCAAGGGGCCACAACCACACAGTAAGAGAGATTCAGCTTTGCCATCTCTACGGCAGCCTCGGCACGCTCGATGGAGGCAGCCACATTCTGCTTGCGGGTAGTTACCTCGTTTACTCCCTTATAGGCAGCAGCCTGCTGTTTCTTTACCCCTTCGAGTTTCTTCTTGGTGGCTGCATATTCTACCTCCAGCTGTTCGAGCTGGATAGGAGTAGCCGCCTTCTTTTCTACCAGGTTGCGATAGCGTTCGCAGTCCTTGGCAAGTTTGGCAAGTCGTACATTTATTTCATCGATAGATGCCTGGTAGATAGAAGCTGATGTCTCGGTGGTCTGCTCTGTAGCGTTGATGACATTGGCTCCTGCCTTGGCATCCTTGAGGGCTGCTTCAGCCTCCATCAGACGGATACGATACTCACGGTCGTCGAGCACAAGGAGGGTATCTCCCTTGTGTACTTCCTGATGTTCTCTGAAGCATACCTTGGCGATATAGCCGGATGCACGGAGATTAACCGGTGAGATATATTGCTCTATCTGAGCATCATTGCTCGTTTCGTTAGAGTTATAATCGAGGAAGAGGCATACGATTTTCCAGAGTCCGAAAGCCAGAATAGCAACACCTATCAGACTGGCGATAATCTGTCTTACGCGCTGTTTCTTGAGTTTCTTCCTGGTTTCTTCGTGAGATACCTGTGTAGCCTCTGCTGTTTCTACATTTTTATTTTCGTTCTGTTCCATAGTTTTATTGTAATTTGGAATCAGGGAATATGAAGTAAAGTTTTTTACATCCCGTTTTCCTGTTTATATTTTATTTTTTAATGATTTATTCTTCTCCGTTATTTAGCAACCGAAATCTGGTTGAGCTGTCCAGTCAGCTTGAGCAGCGAGAGATTGGCAACCTTGTAGCGATAGTAGGCTGTAAGATAATTGTTCATCGCCTCACTCATGCGCATCTCGTCCTGCAGCACCGCTGTCATCGAAGCCACACCCTCCTTATACTGGTCGGCTGTTACGTTGTAAACATCCTGCGCCATGGTATAATTATCAAACTGCTTCTTGTAGTTGCGCTGACTGTTGTTCACCTCGCTCACCGCATTCATATAGTTTGCTTGCAGTCCCTTCAGGGCGTCCTCGTAACCTATGCGTGCATTCTCCTCCTCTATCTTCGCCTTTCTGATTTTAGAACGCTTTTCAAAACCATCGAATACAGGCACTCTCAGCTGGATGCCCAGACCGTTGGAACCATACCAGTGGTTTGATTCGCCCGAATGAATCCAGTGATCAATCCTATCGGTAAAGGCAGAATACATCAGGTTTCCGGTCAGCGAGAGCGATGGCAGATAACCGTCCTTGGCAAGTTTGGTCTGCTTCTGGGTGAGCAGTTTCTTCTGTTCCAGCAACTGGAGTTCATAGAGTCCCGTATCCAGTCCGTCAGCCTTCACCATCTCAATCTTTCCCGGATCTACGGCAGTCACCTTCATCTCCTTCTCGGCAGGATAATCTATCACATACTTGAGCATGGTATACTGCTGTTCGAGCATGGCGATGGCGTTATCGCGCTGCACGGTGAGGTTCTCGATATTGAGATTCACTCGCTTCAGATCGACCTCCAGACTCATCTGGTTATCATAGAAAGCCTGGGTGATGTTTCTGAGTTCTACCAGTCGCTTGATGTTGTCATCCGTCAGACGAATCTGCTCAGATGTGTTCTGCGCCATGTAATACATCTTGGCAGTCTGCACGATGAGGTCTTCACGCGCCTTCTCATAAGAGAGCTGATTGAGCTTATCGGCAATCTTGGTGATGTCGATGGCGGTAAGAATCATCTGGTTATACAGCGGCATCTGCAATTGTACACCCGCCGATGCATTATACTGCAACGTCTTGGTTACATTATAAGGCTTGCCGTAAGCCGAGCCGTCGGTAACCGAAACAGGCGGCGTAAAGTTGTCGTTGAGCTGTGCCACCGCATTGATCTGCGGATAGAGTTTAGCCTGATTTTCGCTGATAGCGTACTTTCCCTTAGCTATTTCGTTTCGGCTGCTCTGGAGCGACAGGTTATTATCCACTGCCATCTGCAGGCACTGGCTGAGCGTAAGCGTCTCCTGTGCGTCAAGTGTATGGAAAGCTCCGAGCGCGAAACATAAGATGATTATTTTCTTCATTTCTTCTTAATGATTTCTATTGATTTACGTTTCATTTATTATCTGGGTGCAAAGGTACGGCTTTTCGGTGATAAATGACTATTCACATCTTATCACAATATGTTCAAAATTTCCGAAAATAACAGGATATGGTTCAGTATCAGCCTCATCGGCCTACTGGCTTTCAGCTATGCGCTTCTCCAGAACCTTCTTCAGGTTATCAGCAGAGCCCATTCCCAACTTCTTTCTGATGTTGGCCCGCTGGGTAGTGATGTTCGATTCCGACTTGTTGAGCAGCGTGCAAATCTCACTCAGCTTTCTGTTCTGCAGGATAAGGTAACAGATTTCCTGTTCAGAGGCACTCAACTCGGGAAAGACGCGTTCTATGTTCTGTTTGCTCAATTCGCGGGTCTGGAGATATTGCATCACATTGTCTATTACATTCTTCTGCGAAGCCTCACCCAGAAGATCCAGCAAATGCGCGGTAAGTTTAACATCATGCCTTTCCTTCGCCAGAGCCACGTATGCCTTAATCTGCTTTTTGTTTATCTTCAGCACCTGGAGCAGTTCTTCCTCATCACGCTGCAACGTTCTGTTCGCATTGACAAGATACTCACCGTTTCTGGCAACAGCCAGACTCAGCACGCTGATAAAAAGCAATATGAGCATCATCATGAAGAAATAATCCATGAGCGATTCATCCCCCGTTACAATCACACTCAATATATAAACCCCAAAAGCTATTCCCACCAGCCAGCGTGTGAGACGCGCCTGATAAGCCGCCAGCGAGAAAAACATGTTGCCTGAAAGGATAAGCATATTGATGAGAATCACCATTCTGTTATCTTTCAGCGTAGGCATAAAGGCACTATAGAGGATATCAGCTCCGATAAAGCACTGGGTGGCGATAGCGATACAAACGATAGCCCTCACCATTGGGATTTTCCCGAAGAGATAAGCCATGAAGGAGGATAACACGACAATCAGAAAAACGATGTTAGACACGGTAAAAAACGAATCAAAGGCTCCAGACAAGCCCAGGATATTTGACAGGATGCCCAAAGAGAGCATCACGGAGAAACACACAAGGATAACTTGACGTTGGCGGTCCAAGTAATTAGATTCTCTCTTCAGGAAAGAGAACCCTAACTGATGTATCTTATATTTCTTTGCGTTCTTTTCTTTCATATTCATAATGGATAGATAAATTATTTCGTATTGACAGATGAGGCTGGTTTGCCCTGACTGACGAATCATTTTGCACAGACAGACGAATCGCTTTTTCTTCTTGCAAAAATAATAAAAAAGATTGGTTTTGATGTTTTTTGAGGGATATTTTTTTATAATTCCAGAAAAATCAGCATTTTTCAGTGTACTTTTCTCCCTACCGAGAGTGGTTTTCCATTACTTTTGCATTTGAAAATTCAAATCATTTATCAATCATTTAATACTAATTACGTATGAAAAAGAATATCACTTTCAACAGTAAGCACATACAATGGTTTCTGTTTTTATGCTTAAGTTTCAGCATCACATTCTGTATGTTTCTGCTATCTTCATGCAGCGATGATGACCATGAAGAAGTAAACTATCAGGCACACTATCAGGACGTACCAGCCAGTCTGCTGACCGATGCCAAGAAACTGGAGATGGTCCGGTCCATCCAGGACTTGAAAGACGGAAGATTCTTCTATCTTGACTATACGGAGGATTACAAACTCTCTACCATATCAGGCTATAATCTTACCGACAACACCCAACTGATTGGTGCCGTATTGAAAACCCTCTGCGACAAAACACCATCCTGGCTCAAGGCAAGAGTCAAGCTGGATGCCGGCTGCAGTGCCTTTGCTGTTACGACACCAGATACTGGTGATTATCTGATGGGGCGCAACTTTGACTACTCTCACGATAATGAACCGATTGCAGCAGCCCTGGTTCGCACGGCTCCAGAAGGTGGACTGAAATCCATCAGCATGGTGGATGCCTACTGGATAGGTTACCGGCAGGATCTCTGGCATTACATCCTATATAACAAGGAACAGTTTGAGAAACATAAGACGCAAGACCTTTCCTATATCATGGCATTCCCATATCTTCTGATGGACGGCATGAACGAGGCAGGCTTTGCCGTATCCGTTCTCCATCTCGACGGCAAGCCAACCCAGCAGGCAAGCACGGGCAAGAAACTGACTACAACCCTGGCCTTACGCATGATGCTGGATCATGCAAGAACTGTAGATGAAGCTCTCAAGATTCTGGACGGATATGACCTCTGGATACCGGATAATGACGGCAACTATCATTTCTACATGGCAGATGCCACGGGCCGTTATGCCATCGTAGAATTCGTATATGACAAGGATCACCAAAGCAAGATTTACATCGACGATGAATATACGGGTGAAGACGGAAAGACTCATTTCAAATATCCTGACGTATTGCCAAACACCCGCGAGGTGATAGAAAAGCGCTATGCCAGCAACTTCTATGTATCTGAAACCATGGCATGTTCAGATAAAGGTCCGAAACTCTCGAACCACGGCAAGACCCGCTACGACATGATGGAATTCGTCATCAAGCAGAACAGTAACCAGTTGTCAGAGGAAGGAGCCATGAATCTGCTCAATGGTGTGAGTCAGGCAGAAACTCCAGGCAATCCAACGAGCCATACCCAGTGGTCGGTGGTATACAATCTCTCCCAGCGTAAGGCAACCGTCTGCGTGAACAGAGATTACAAGAACAAGTTTACGTTCTATGCAAAATAACACATTTTATGCAAAAGAAGATTTTGCCGAGAAATAATATAAAAATAGGTCTAGCTACACCGCGCTAAGCGGGGTCGCTAGACCTATCTTCTTATAGTTCTTTCTTCAGTTCATTATACAAGTCCACAGGACCTAAATGCCAATATTTGGTACTTTCTGTAGACAGCTTTTTATATAGTTGTGAATGATATATACGATTGATGGCATCTGTAAGACTTATACCCTTGTCTTCCGAGAGCCAAGGAGCAAGCCATCCAATCTTCAATGGCAACAACATATAAAGATTGTCTTGTGTTATTTTTGCACTCATAACTGTATGATTTCTGATTCAACAAATTTAATGGCAAGCAGTGACTTCTCTGTATGGAAAAGATACTGGTCAACTAATTTATAAGTTTTCAACTCTTTAATGAGAGTAGGCAAACTGATGATGCCGCCTTCATAGAGTGCGAATTGGGTGTAAACGCTATCGTTTGCTACAGGCCCATACACAACATCATAATCGTGGATAAATTGTCTATCTGTACGATTCCTCATAACAAAATTCACCCATTCTTCTGTTGGTTTTTCGAAGAAGAGTGATTTCATATTCTTTAGAGCGTTATCATCCAACTCGTAGATATTTATGTATCCGACAGCTACTCCCTTATCTTTCATTCTTCTCTCTACCCATTTCTTTGCCTGTTCGTAAGAAGTAGTTGTATAGAAACCGAACCCATAGTCAAGAGAACGGTTAGGTTGACGTATTTCCGGATTTCTAACTTCCTCAATACTTCCATGATATATTTTGCTCATTTTCTTCTTTCGTTTATCATTTTGTCAATTTCTTCTATCAGCCACTGACCACCTTGTGTATGAAGCACTTCATAGAATTCACAGAAATGCTCAGCTATGCCATACTGTTCAAACAAATTCACTACATCTTCTGTAGACATATTCTTTGCCTTAGCATATTGTTCTATGCAGAATGACACAAATACAGCCTTGCCTTGTTTTTCTTTATCCATTATTATTCTCCTTTCTGTGGCTCAGCCACATATAGTTGATTTTACATGAGCTTTCTCTAATAAGAATACACCCTCAGCTCTATCTATACCTTTCTAATGATTGCATAACTGTTTTATACACAGTTTGAGGAGACTGCTTATAATGCATTACGGCTGAAATTATTATGGAATCACCTTTCACTACATAATAGAGCACATTAGGGAATAGCTGCAAATGTCTAACTGTAAATTGAGAATCTGACAAATCAGAATCTAATATGCCACGATTTGGATTTCTCAGTAAACTATTAACATTAGCATCGAACTTATCAAACACTTTTCTTGCTGTTATAGAACCATATTCTGTTGCTACAAAATCTAAAACATCGTTCAATTGTCTTGAAGCAAGCAGTGACCATTCTATTTCCATCCTCGTTCCGCTTTTATACGACTCATTAATTCTGAATGGGAAACGGTATTACCATTTTCATGATCCTTTAATGCCATCTCCACACTAGCTGCCAAGGCTTCACGAGGAATCTCGTTCACAAAAGCTTCTATCTCATCAGACTCAGGAACGACATAAGGATTTACCTTATCCATTGTTGTATAAAGCAATGTGATAAGCTCATTCTTGTCATCGTCACTCCAGTTTTTCACTTCATTCCAAACAGGAGTCGATGTTATATTGCTATAATCTGATAGTTTCATAATCATCTCTATTTTAAAACCTTTCTGCAAAAATACGGTAATTATCTGATAATTCAAAGAATATTCGAAATTTTAACACAAAAATGTATCACAAAGAATTTGCTTAACAAAAGAGGACAAACAAAGAATGGCGAAACCAGCAGACTGTCAGCCTACTCATTTCGCCACTTACATATTTATTTATCTCGCAAAAAGATGAATTAGTCTTCATCAGCAAACTCATTCAGAGTATATGCGCTGCTGCCATCGAAACAAAGGGTACATACCCGGCACTTTGGAAGACCGATAGCCTCAAAAGGCGAAGATGTAAAGATTTCACCCGGATGAAAAACTAGGCTACTTTTCCAACGTTCGGGGCAGATTAAAATTTATGCACCCCATCACAAAGCATGGCAAGTTCTTTTTGAAAAAAATCTATATCAGGAGAAACATCATCGGCAGTCTGCAATCTTCCATCAATTGATAAAAAGATTCCAGCATGTAACGGTAATCGCTTGCTTGGTTTTGGCAATAGCTCCACCCTTCTGTTGTTAAATTCATAATCCAGGTTTCGAACATCCAAAACATTTAAAAATGTAAATCCATATCGAGAGTCTCCTTTCGTTCTAGGACGAAAAACAGCTGATACAGAATCTAATTGATCTGCATTATATCTTAATACTGAAATATAGTCTTCAGCACCACTCTTCAACTTTTCAAGTTTAAAAGCCTTCGGCGAAACACGCCCTTTATAGATATGAGAAGGCGAGAACAGGATTCTTGCAACCTTTTCATCGTCTGCTATTTCAGAAATCAGTTTATCCATGAGCTTTTTCTAATAATGACAATACTTCCTTTTCATCCAACTTATCAAAACTGAATTTTGACAAATGACCATCCCGTTTGATAAATGCTACAACCTGATGATTGGTTATAGTAACACCTGCTATATTATTGTCTTCCGTGTAATCTAAATATATACAACCTCGTGCATCAGGAAAAGCTACCCAATTTTGCAGACTAGTATCAGTAGCTAGCAGAATAATTCGCTTCACAAAATCCACGATATTTCTTGAGAGAGCAAGACTACCTTCACCATCCCAACCATCTGGAAGCTTTGACAATTCATCTAAACGATTCAAAAGTTCTTTCTTTACTGAAGATTGTAAAGTTTGCTTTTGACTTGACAAGAAAACCAAACAACTATACAAAGCATTCTGATCTGTTGTAGCATACACCGCATCCATCACATTATGGCGCAAGGTAACAATATCCGTATCAGGAGTAATACGGACTGCCATGGAATCAGAAACTATACTTGTTTTTTCTTCCGGTAATTTATATGGCTTTACTTCACTCATACTTTTTTCTTTTTACTAAACATGTGCTGCAAAGATACGTTGCTTTTTCGTAACTACCAAATTTTTCGAGAAGAAAACAATATAAACCACATTATTTTCCGATTCTGTCTGTATTCGTATCATATCACAAGTGATTGAAAGCTATATATTTAGCCCTCACGCATCCTACTCAGAAGCGTTACATGACAGTTGTGACAGTTTTATTTCGCAGGGGGTATTACGATACCATATAAAAGGAAAATAAAATAGGTCTAGCTACACCGCGTTTTGCGGGGTCGCTAGACCTATCTTCTTATCTATCAAGAACTTATATTCTTACTTTAGTCTTCATCAGCAAACTCATTCAGAGTATATGCGCTGCTGCCATCAAAGCAATGGGTACATACCTGGCACTTTGGAAGACCGATAGCCTCTACCAGCTGCTCGATGGTGTTGAACTTCAGGGAAGTCAAGCCCAACTGGCTGGCAATCTCATCTACCATTCTCTGATACTCAGGAGTACCGGTGGTAGCGTATTTCTCAAGATTCTTGTTGGCATCGCCCTCAAACTTCTCGATGATGCGACGGGTAATCAGCTCCATATCACTCTTTGAAGAAGTGAAGTTGATGAACGGACAACCGTATACCAATGGAGGACACGCTATGCGCATGTGACACTCCTTCAAGCCTGCCTGGTCGAAAAGCACCTTCACATTGTCGCGAAGCTGGGTACCACGCACAATACTATCATCGCAGAACAATACTCGCTTACCCTTCAGCATCGCCTTGTTAGGAATCAGCTTCATCTTGGCTACCAGCGAACGCATGCTCTGGTTGCTTGGAGTAAAACTGCGAGGCCATGTAGGCGTATACTTGGCAATACAACGCTGGTAAGGCACACCCTTGCCGGCAGCATAACCCATCGCCATACCTGTACCCGAATCAGGAATACCGCTGCAGCAGTCTACCTCCACATCATCGGTCTTGGCGAGATTAAAGCCGTTGGTAAAACGCGCCTCCTCTACATTCTTGCCCTCGTAGGTAGATGTAGGGAATCCGTAGTAAACCCAGAGGAAAGAGCAAACCTGCATCTTCTTGTTGGCAGGACGGATTTGCTCCATGCCATCAGCTTTAATCTTCACGATTTCGCCTGGTCCTACCTCATATGCTGTTTCATAATCGAGGTTAGGGAACGAGGTGGTTTCGCTGGAAGCCGCATAGGCACCTTCCTTCTTGCCGATGATGATTGGAGTACGTCCCCAACTGTCACGCGCACAGATGATGCCATCCTCGGTAAGGATCATCATGGTGCAGGAACCTTTGATGTGATGGAAAACGTTTTCGATACCTTCTCTGAAGGTTTTACCCTGAATAATAAGCAGAGCCACCAACTCAGTAGGATTGGTACTACCCGAAGACATCTCTGCAAAGTGCATGTTCTTCTCGAGCAGAAACTGAGTAAGTTCATCCTTGTTTACTATCTTAGCTACGGTGCAAATGGCAAAGCGGCCAAGATGAGAGTTCATGATGAGTGGCTGGGCATCTGTATCGCTAATCACGCCGATGCCCGATGTAGCTCCTTCAAACTTGTTGAGTGTAGGTTCAAACTTCGTTCTGAAGTATGAACTTTCCAGATTGTGGATAGAGCGCACGAAGCCCTTCTCACTACTGTAGGTTGCCAAACCGCCCCGGCGTGTGCCGAGATGTGAGTTGTAATCTGTGCCGTAAAAGAGATCAGCGACACAGCTTTTCTTGGAAATAGTTCCGAAAATGCCTCCCATAAGAGTATAATTATATGTTATAATTTTGTAATATGGGTGCAAAGGTAAATAAAAATCAGAAAATATGCAAGTCTTTTTGCTTTTTTTCTATAAAAACATGATAATGAGGGTAACTTGCTACCCTATTTCGAGAAGAATAAACGGCTACTGAAACGAAAAGCGCTCCGGCAATAATTACCGGAGCGCCATGATATGATTTTCTATGAAATTAATCTAACTTCAGGCTCTTCTTGATAGCCTCGATCTTATCCATTGCAGCAGCTGTGCAGCGGTTGTAGCAGCCAGCGCACTTGAATGAAGGATCCTTAACCTCAATATAGAACTTAATCTTAGGCTCTGTACCTGATGGACGGACACTTACCTTGGTGTTGTCATCGCAGAACCACTGGAGCACATTGCTTGTAGCAGGCATATCAAGCTTCTCTACGCTGCCGTCAGCATGCTTAGTCTCCAGACTCTGGTAGTCCTTCCAGGTTACCACCTTGCTGCCACCCAACTCCTGTGGAGGGTTGGCACGGAAGTCGGCCATCATCTGCTTAATCTCGTCAGCACCAGTCTTACCTGGGCGAACTACGTTTACAGTGAACTCCTTGCTGAAGCCATACTCTGCATAAATCTGCATCAGGAGGTCGTAGAGAGTCTTGCCCTGATCCTTAGCCCATGCTGCAATCTCGCAGATGAGGCAGATAGATGCAGGAGCATCCTTATCGCGTACCTTATCGTATGGCAAGAAGCCGAAGCTTTCCTCACCACCACCGATGTACTGCTGCTTGCCCTCAGAGATAGCAATCTCACGTGCAATCCACTTGAAACCAGTGTAGCAGTCGCGCAACTCTACGTTGTTCTTCTTGGCAATCTCAGCGATAACTTCTGTTGTTACGATGGTCTTTACGAGGAAGTCTGTTGGCTTCAACTTGCCCAACTTCTTCTTGTTCTCGATGATGTAGTAGCAGAACATCATGGCTGTCTGGTTACCGTTGATGATCATCCACTCACCCTTGTCGTCGCGGCAAACGATAGCCAGGCGGTCAGCATCTGGGTCAGTAGCTACCACGAGGTCAGCGTTCAACTTGGTACCGAGCTTCATACCGAGGGTCATAGCCTCTGCATTCTCTGGGTTAGGAGAAACCACTGTTGGGAAGTTACCATCTACTACCATCTGCTCAGGAACTACATTGATATTCTGGAAGCCCCAAGAACGCAGACAGAGAGGAACGATGACACGACCTGTACCGTGCATAGCAGAATAAACGATGTTGAGGTCTTTCTGACGGTTGATGACATCCTGGTCAATCATAGCAGAATGAACGGCTGTCATGTAGTCGTAATCCATCTCACCACCGATAATCTGAATCTTATCCCAGTTAGCCTCAAACTTCACCTGGTCGATAGTCACCTTGTTTACCTCCTCGATGATACCTGTATCGTGTGGAGCCAGAACCTGAGCACCGTCGCTCCAGTAAGCCTTGTAACCGTTGTACTCCTTAGGGTTGTGAGAAGCAGTTACGTTGACACCAGCCTTGGCACCAAGCTCGCGGATAGCGAAAGAAATCTCCGGTGTAGGACGGAGGCTCTCGAAGAGATAAGCCTTGATGCCATTGGCAGAGAAGATGGCAGCTACGGTCTCAGCGAAGAGACGGGAGTTGTTACGGCAGTCGTGACCTACTACTACAGAAAGGTTCTCCTCACCTGGGAAAGCCTTGAGGATGTAGTTAGCAAAGCCCTGTGTAGCCATACCAACGATATACTTGTTCATGCGGTTGGTACCTGCGCCCATGATACCGCGCAAACCACCAGTACCGAACTCCAAGTTCTGATAGAATGCATCAACGAGAGCAGACTTGTCCTCTGCGTCGAGCATTGCCTTTACTTCCTTACGAGTTTCTTCGTCAAAAGCAGGTGTGAGCCACTGCTGTGCTCTTTCTTCACACTGCTTGATCAATTCTGCGTTATTAGCCATAGTTTGATTCTATTTTGTAATTAATTAATTCTTATCGAGAATGATGTGCACGAAAACAATGCATAATTTCTCTATTTGCGTACAAAGTTATATAAAAATTTTGATAAACCAAGCAAGAATGAAGTTTTTTTTGTATTTTTGCACTTTGAAATGGAATTGAAAATAGAATAAGGCTAATATTTAGCAATATTGTATTGGTAAGATAACAAAAGTTGAATGAACAAAATATAAAAAATAGAATATGGAAGTATATTACACGGGCGTCATCATCGCCGTATCCACCTTTTTAATAATAGGTATCTTTCACCCTATCGTCATGAAGACGGAATATTATACGGGCACCCGCTATTGGTGGGTTTTCCTCGTTGCAGGCATCATCTGCATCGGAGCTGCCTTCCTGGTTGCCAACGTGCTCTTCTCTGCCATACTGGGCGTAGTAGGTGCTTCATGCCTTTGGAGCATCGGTGAACTCTTCGAACAGAGACAACGGTGCGAGAAAGGCTGGTTCCCGAAGAATCCGAAAAGAATAGGAACAGGATATTACAGGGACGAGAAGAAGTGAAGAACGAAGAGTGAAGAACTGAAGTTTCGCATGTGGTTCAAGTACGGGCTGAAGGCCCAAAAGCTCCTAGCCCAGGGCATCGCCCTGGGTATAATGGCAATCAGCAAGGCGCCCTGTAAGGGCAAAAGCTTTGTATATTGCCAGGTATTTGAAAGCTTTTGCCCTTACAGGGCGACAGGTTTGCGCCCATAAACACCCAGGGCGATGCCCTGGGCTAGGAGCTTCTGCCCTTTCAGGGCGTGTGGGGCTTACTTGCGAAACTTCAGTGAAGAATTCAAGTGTAAAGTGTATAGGAAGAAAACGCCAACGAAATGAAGACAGAACTCATTCTGGTCGGAAAGACCGTAAACAAGCATTTCATTGCGGGCATCAAGGATTATGCCGAGCGCATCACCCATTATATGCCTTTCAACATAACAACCATTCCTGAGCTCAAGAACACCAAGAGTCTCAGCGAACAGCAGCAGAAGGAACGGGAAGGAGAACTGATTCTGAAACTCCTCCAACCTTCGGATACGGTGGTGCTGATGGATGAACATGGACAGGAATTCCGAAGCATCGAGTTTGCCAAATGGATAGAGCGCAAGCAGGCCACTGCCCGCAGGCTCGTCTTTATTATCGGCGGTCCTTACGGCTTTTCACAGTCTGTCTACGACCGCGCCAACGAGAAGATTTCCCTCTCCAAGATGACCTTCTCGCATCAGATGGTTCGCCTTATCTTTACCGAGGCGCTCTATCGCGCATGTACTATTATAAAAGGTGAACCTTACCACCACGAATAAGGGTAAAAAAGTAAAAAGGTAAAAAAAATGGGGAAAGATAAATATATAGAAATAAAAGGGGCAAGAGCCAACAACCTCAAGAATATCGATGTGAAGATACCTCAGGGCAAGTTTGTTGCCATTACGGGTGTCTCCGGATCGGGAAAATCATCGTTGGCTTTTGATACCTTATATGCTGAGGGTCAGCGCCGCTATGTGGAGTCGCTCTCTTCATACGCACGCCAGTTTCTGGGACGTATGAGCAAACCGGAATGTGATTTCATCAAGGGATTGCCACCAGCCATCGCCATCGAACAGAAGGTGATTTCGCGCAACCCACGCTCTACCGTGGGCACCAACACCGAAATCTACGAATACCTGCGACTGCTCTACGCACGCATCGGAAAAACCTATTCGCCTATCAGCGGACAGGAGGTAAAACGCCATACTACCGAAGATGTACTCGCCTGCACCCGACAGTATTCCCAGGGTACCAGGTTTGTCATCCTCGCCCCTATCCACGTCATCGAAGGGCGCAGTCTGGGCAAACAGCTGGAGATGTACAACCAGGAAGGTTACGCGCGTATATATATAAAAGGTGAATTCGTGCGCATAGAAGACTTCATGGAGCAGGCGGATAAGGAACTGCTGGAAGTAAGCGGAGACAAACTGAGAAAGAGAATGCAGCAGAAGGATGAAGAAATCTTCCTGGTCATCGACCGTGCTTCGGTAAGCGATGAGAAGGATGATATCAGCCGACTGATGGATTCTGCCGAAACTGCCTTCTATGAGGGCGATGGAGCCTGCCGCCTCGTCTTCCTGCCAAGCAACATCTGCTACGACTTCTCTACCCGGTTCGAAGCTGACGGCATGCAGTTTGAAGAGCCTACCGACAATATGTTTGCCTTCAACTCTCCTCTCGGAGCCTGCCCTACCTGCGAAGGTTTCGGCAGCATAATAGGCATCGATGAGAAACTCGTCATCCCGAACACTTCGATGAGCGTATATGACGGATGTGTGGTTTGCTGGCGAGGCGAAAAGATGGGTATGTGGCTCAAGGAATTCATCCGCAGAGCTGCAGAATACGACTTCCCTATCTTCAAGCCTTATTTCGAACTGACTCAGCAGCAGAAGGACTGGCTGTGGCACGGTCTGCCTGGCGAGAAGAAACGCAAACAGCAGGAAAGGGTGAGCATCGATGAGTTCTTCAGAATGGTAAAGGAGAACCAGTACAAGATACAATACCGCGTGATGCTGAGCCGATTCCGTGGAAAGACGATTTGTCCTGACTGCCATGGTACGCGACTCAAGAAGGAAGCCAACTATGTGAAGATTGGCGGAAAGAGCATCACCGAACTGGTTGAAATGTCGATTGTGAACCTGAGCGAATGGTTCAGGAAACTGGAACTCTCGGAGCATGAGAAGGAAATCAGCAAGCGTCTGCTCACCGAAATCACCCACCGCCTGCAGTTCCTCCTGGATGTTGGTCTGGGTTATCTTACGCTCAACCGACTCTCTAACACCCTCTCCGGCGGTGAGAGCCAGCGCATCAACCTGACCACCAACCTGGGCTCATCGCTCGTGGGTAGCGTATATATCCTCGACGAACCTAGTATCGGACTCCATAGCCGCGATACCGCCCGACTGATTAAGGTGCTGAAAGAACTGCAGCAACTGGGCAATACGGTGGTTGTGGTAGAACACGACGAAGAGATTATGCGGGCAGCCGACTATCTCATCGATATCGGTCCCGATGCCGGCAGACTGGGCGGAAGAGTGGTCTACGCCGGTCCGTCATCAGAATATTCAACCACCGACAAGGCTGAACAGGAAAAGCTGCTGGCTGAATATCCGGAGAGTTATACCATCAAGTACCTGACCCACAACGAGGAGATAAAGGTGCCAACGAGCCACCGTGCCTGGAACCAGTATATCGAAATCAAGGGAGCCCGGATGAACAATCTGCGCGGCATCGACGTTAAGATACCGCTCAATGTATTCACCTGTGTAACCGGCGTATCAGGCTCAGGCAAGAGTTCGCTCATCAAGGGAATCCTCTATCCTGCCATGCGTCGCCGTCTGGACCTCGTAGCAGATGCACCAGGCGAATATGCATCGATGGAAGGCGACTGGAAGAGCATCAGTCATGTAGAGTTTGTTGACCAGAACCCTATCGGAAAGAGTACCCGCAGCAACCCTGCCACCTATCTGAAGGCGTACGATGCGATACGTGCCCTCTTTGCCAACCAGCCACTGGCTAAGCAGATGGGATTCACGCCGCAGTACTTCTCTTTCAATACTGAAGGCGGAAGATGTGAAGAATGTAAGGGTGCGGGATATGTTACCATCGAGATGCAGTTTATGGCAGACCTCACGCTGACCTGCGAGGCTTGTAAGGGCAAGCGGTTCAAGCACGACATCCTGGAGGTACGCTATGGCGGAAAAGATGTCAATGATGTGCTGAACATGACGGTAAATGAGGCCATTGAGTTCTTCAGCGATGAAAAGCTGCAGCGCAACGAGGGCGACTTCGACAACTGCCGCATCATCGTAAACCGCCTGAAGCCGCTTCAGGATGTGGGTCTGGGTTATATCAAGCTCGGTCAAAATTCAAGTTCGCTTTCGGGTGGTGAGAATCAGCGTGTAAAGCTCGCCTTCTTCATAGGTAAGGAAGAACAGGAGCCTACGCTCTTCATCTTCGACGAGCCTACCACGGGTCTTCACTTCCACGACATCAAGCGCCTGCTCCATGCCTTCAATGCCCTGATAGAAAGGGGCCATTCGCTGGTAGTGATTGAGCACAATCTGGATGTCATCAAGTGTGCCGACTATATCATCGACCTCGGTCCGGAAGGCGGCGACAAGGGCGGCAATCTCGTTGTAGCCGGAACTCCGGAAGAAGTAGCTGCCTGCAAGGCAAGCCTTACCGGAAAGTTCTTGCGTTAAGAGTTGGGGATATAAAAAAACTGTGTCAAGTTACAACCAAAGTAATTTGACACAGTTTACTTTTGCAACCTCATCACAATCTGATGAAGTATATGGATAAAGAAGCCATTAAACATGTCATCAAGACAAGGTATCTCAATAGTTACAAGGTGATTGTAGCGGGAGGACGTGACTACATCTATAATTACAAGGGTACATGGACTAACCATGGAGGATACCATGAAAGGCACGAAGGATTGCCTCTGCCCATCGGGGCTTCCTGTATGGGTATAGACGTTAAAAAGATAAAACTTTTATCTTGGAAACCACTTTGTTTTGCCGGTAAAGTATGGTTTTAAGGTTTGATTTAACATTATTAAATATAAATATATCAAAGAATTCCACTTTTGCGTAATTTTTCCTGCTAAAAAGTTTGTATTATCAATGATTATTCGTATCTTTGCAGCACGAGAACCCGCCAAGCCTCTCAACGATGCTCAAATGTG
>OGDO01000105.1_pt1 | contig 57638 bp, 55 predicted proteins | sample 1570431 | NCBI WGS metagenome assembly OGDO01 (sample SAMEA2582183, study PRJEB24529) | metagenome | reverse complement strand
AAAGTATTGGTATTTCCACCGTTCAACGGATAAAAAATCAGTTTATAAAGCCATAAGCATGAAATATCGGTGGGGTGGAAAAATTCAGAGATTTAGTTTTTATACGGGTGGTCTTGAATTTTTCCACTACCATGGATTTATAAAGAAGGGATAGCTCTCAACTTTTAATAAACAATAGTTCTTGCTATTACAAACGCTTTTCGTAACTTTGTGGCAATTTCAGATACCTAATGTGTTAGGGCTGAAAGGACATATTACGAAAGGTGTTATTGAAATTATCTTCCATTCTCAAATCTCGCAAATTTGAACAAAGGTACGAAGATGATAGCAATAGCACCACACCATTTGATATATACCTACCTTATATCTTTAAGGCTTTAGATATTGTCAATATTGGTGTGGGCTATTGTTTTATCCGTACCAAAGGCAATGCGAGAGCCAGAGAATGAGATAAGACAATACGTTCCACACCTTTTTTATTGTATAACAGTATCTAAAGGGAACAAGATACCTAAAGTGAAATAACTACGAATCAGACATTAAGAAACAACTTTTGCTACTATCTTTCAAGTAGCCAACTCAATTTTTGAGCAACTTATACTACAAATTAATTTATTAATCAAAAAAAAGAAATAATGGCATATACTGTAAGAGATTTATCAAATGCTCAAAGGTTTGAGTATAAAGGATATGAAGTTTTTATGTATTGTGTTGAGGATAGTTTTTGGAGTGGAGAAAGAACTTATAAAGTTGATATAAGTATTAGTAACCATGTTTATTATAGAATAGCAGAAGATATACAGATAGCTCGTTATCAACAGCAGAGACAAAGTTATTTTCCAATGACTTATAATAATGGGTACAATGGAACTTATGACATAATGAAGAAACTAAAAGAACGCATATTGTTTAGTTCCTCTTTTAATGTTATTGTAAAACGTAAATTTACTATACTGAAAGATAATGAGCCTTATGTTAGAGATGCAATGGGACAAATAAAATCTATCATTGATAGTAAGTTTGGTAATGTGAATGATAAATTTAAAAATATTCAAAATATTATTTGACATGACAAGGATTGGTTGGATTATTGTAGGAATACTTGTTTATTTCCTGTTGGGTTGGATTTTAAAGGATATAGTTTTTTCTATTATCACAATCGAAGGTGATACTACAATGGGAGATATTTTGAAGTATGAGCAAATTGTTTACTCTGCCTTAACAGCTATTTATATCATTATAATGAATATTGTGCAAGGAGATGATAATGGAGACTCATCATCTCCTATTATGTTAGTTATTGCTACCTATTTAGGAGCAAGGTTTCTCCCTCTTTCAATGGGAAGCGTTATATTGTACAGTGTATTAAACATTGTGGCTATAATTTGGGGAGCTTGCGAGTTGAAAAAAGGCTAAATAAAAAGAAGGCTAATGGAAGAGTTTTTAATGATAATATTAGCAGGAGCAGTAGGTGGTTTTATCTTTTCACTCATAGTTAAATCTGAAAACAAAAGAAAACATAACTGATAAAATAAAGATTTATGGGAGCAGTAATAGGAATTATAATTTATGCGATAATAGCATATATTACCTGTCCACGTAAAGAAAATGGGAGTTTTGAAGAAGGAGCAATAGCATTGTATATCATCGTTCCTGTTGTGGTTTTGGCGATTTATCTTATATGTAATAATTGATTATTTTATAGAGAATAGTATTATTCATGAAGAATATATATGCGATTTACATATTACTATTAATGCTATTACTATCTTGTACTAGTAAAAAGGATAGTAATATACAGGCTACTATTGACAGTTTATTTATATATGACAATCATCCTACTTTGGAAATATCAGAAGCTAAATATTTGCAATGGGTAGATTCGGTATTAGGAGTAAAAGGTGTGAAACTGATTGATTATAGAAATGGGATATACCAATATGATGATACAAGGTTTTATTGGAATAGAACTTTTGATTATTTCTTAGTATATCCCTCTAGCTTTACACATGGAGAAGAATCAGATTTAGGCAATGGAAATCATTTCGTAAATGAAGATAGTACAATCTGTTTGAATGTGTATGCTACTTACTTCGATGTTTTTAAAGATGATTATTCGCTTCATGAATGGTTTGATATAATGATTGATACAGAAGTAGAACAAGGCAATAGAATTGTCAAGAAAGATATTACAGACCATAGTTATACTATTGAAGGTAATACTAAGGGTGGTAGATGTTTTTATAGTAAAGCTACTCATAAAAAAGCTTATGAACGTGAGATTATTGTAACAGTGAAATTGAAGTATACAGATTCAAGAAGAAAAGAGGTAGAGAAACTTTTACCAAATATATTCAAATATGTCTCAACAAATGAGTTATAAAAAACAATGGTGCTACGAATTGAAGATATATCTTTCATTGGTGTATATGTAAATGATAGCTTTAGAGACTTTAAAGATATAAATGATTATGCCAATTATCATGTATCATTACTAAACAATAAAAGATATCAAGCTTTTAGTGGTGGAGATTTTATTGATAGAGTAGTTAAAGGTGGATATGCTACTGACCCTAATTATAAGAGAGCATTATCTAATGTATATAATCAGATAGCTAAAGCCCAAGAAGGAATGAAGATTCCTAAATTAAAGGGTGCAGGAGAGTTAAAAGCCAGAATATTAAGACAGTTCAATAGAGAAAAAGCTGCCAACAGAAATGAAGAACAATTAATTGGTTTCGATTGGAGTAGATATAAATCTAATAAACCTAAGCCAGAAACTACACCTACTCAAAGTGAGCAGTTAGAGAATGGCGGTGTTATTAAAGCACAAGACGGAATAGTAACTCAAGCTATTAATAAAGTTAAGAGTTTTCTTCCTAAAGAAGAACCTAAGGAACCTATTAATGTTGTAGATGTTGCTAAAGAATATGCTCCTAGTGCTGCAACTTCATTCTTATCTGGAAGTGTTAATCCTTTTATCAATAAGCTATTAGAAGGAAAGAAGCCTTCTCTAGATTATTCCCATAAATTTGGAAATACAGGGAATAAGTTTGAGGAGTTTGCAAGTGTAATGACTCCTATCTTTAAAGAAGCATTAGAAGAAAATGGATTGCCCATTACTAATCTTAATAACTTAGTAAGGCAAGCAGCATTGGAAAGTAATTATGGATTAGACCCTAGAGGTGAAAGAGGGTTTAACTTAAGTGGAATTAAACATCCAGGTGATTCGATAGCTCCCAAATATAAGAAGAGTAGATACAAAGACGGATTTGATTATATAGACTTTGATAATCTAAAAGACTATGCTAATTATAAAGTAAAAGTACTGAATGATAGATATAAAGCTCTAGATGCTAAAGATACTAATGACTTTATAGATAGATTACATGGAAATAATTCTGGAGGATATAATTATAGTGCAGATAAAGATTCTTACAGAAGAAATTTGAATGGAACTTTATCTCTCAATAAGTACTTAAAGAGAGGTGGTATAGCTAAATATCAGAACCCAGCTCAACCTATTAATAGGTCTGCAATAAGAACAGATGCAGATAAGAATGTTCCTAAACGAAACAGAGCCATTTATAGTACATTTGACGCAACTTGGAATACCCCACCATGGTATATAGCGACTGCCAAAGCAGCTAGGGTGGCTTACAAACAAATGACTAATCCTAACGAAATGGATTATATAGTGACAGATTCGGTTGCAGATGCAGGTTGGAGGAAGAGATTAGGATTATCTTATGATAGTAAATTCCTTCCTTCTAATGAAGACGGTAGTGTTAGATTACCTTCTGACATAGAAGCAGAGATACCTGTTGATACAACTTTACTAAAGGACAGAATAGCAAGGGAGACTAAAGCTGCTGAGTCTAAAGATATAATGGGTAAAGATTGGCAACTAGTCACTGGACTCATAAACTTAGATAAACAGAACTTAGATTCTTTAAGAAAGACCTATAATACTGGCAAACCGACTGTTCTTAATGAGTACAGCCATAACAGTAGAAATTTAATTGAGAATGGAAGACTTGTTACTGGAGCTCGTGAATATAATACTCCATTAAACATTTTAAAGAATTATACTGTACAGTATGATTCTAAGAATAGAACGATGAATTATCGTGATATATATGACTTTAATGGATATGAGTGGGCTATACCAGGGAAGAAATTTAATATTAAAGGAAGCATTAATTTAGATAAGAGATGAAAGTAATAAAGATAGTACTATGGTTATTAATTGGAACTGAGTTTGTAATACAAATAGTACAAACTTATTGGTGGTATACGTATAAAGGAATCACATATTATCTATTGGTTAAAGATAGTACGTTGCCTTATATAGAACGTATCTTACTAATCAGTATAGCTATAGTAATATTCTGTTTACTTATAAGATGGGTTACGAATAAACGAATAAACAAATGAATTATGGAAAATGAATTAAACACATTGAATTGTAAAAAGGGAGATATGGTATTAGTATGTTGGGATGATAAATATAAAGTTCACACCCCAATTATAAGTAAAGATATAAAATATGATTATTTTAAAGAAGGAGTATTTAATACAACAACACTCGGATATCTAGTTTATATAGATGAGAATGTTGTTGTATTGTCTAGAAATATGGTAAACGAAGGTCTTTTTGAAGACTTTATTAAAATACCTGTAAATCTTATAAAGAGTTGTACAGTTATTATTTAATCAGTCTTTCTAGGACTTCTAATCTCTCTTCCATTTTTTCAATGTCGGATTTTAAGTCTTCTATATCAGGAGAAATAACACCAATAACAGTGTGGCAATTTGAACATTCAACTGTTTTGACGTTTAGGAAAAGTTGGTTTTCTACATTAACATCTTCCGCTAAAATAAATTTAGTATTGGAACAATTAGGACATTGATAAGGCATAATCTTAGATTTTAAATTAATAACTACAAAGATAGTAATTAAAACGATATAACGAATAAATAAAATGAACTATGAAAAATGAATTAAATAACAAACAACAATCTAAAGTGGCATACGTGCAATATGATGCCACTTTAGCAACACTAGAAGAATACGTTAATGCTTATAAACAACAGTTTCTAGATTGTGATATTATGATAGTGCCTAAGTTAGGAAGTATAGCTATTCATTGACAATAGTATTTATCTTATTTTCTAATCTCTGAATATCTTCTTTAAGTTTCACCAATTCGGATGGTATATTGTCACTGTCAATAATTCCGATAATGCAATCACATTCGCTACACTTGACAGCTAAATAAGCTCCTGGTCTAGTACCTTTAATAGATATATTATCTACTTCAAAGGATGAAGAATTGAAACATTTAGGGTTTAGACATTTAAGCATAATCTTACAATTTAAAGGTTAAACAATACCACAAAGATAGTAATTAAAATAACGAATAAACAAATGAACTATGGAAAATGAAAAATTAAACAAAGGAGACATGGTACTAGTAAAATGGTACGGACAGTGTCAAAGAACAATCAATGATGCAAGATTTGCATACGTATCTGAATGCTATCTAAATGACGTAGAGACCTGTACTCTAGGATTTATGGTAGCAGAGGATGACAGAGCTATAGTATTAACTCCCAATATACATAAATATAGTGAACATTCTCAAGACTACATGGTAGAGGGAATATTCACTATTCCTAAATCAATGGTGATAGAAGTAAAGAAGTTATCGTAAACTGTCAATAGTTCTTTCTAAATCAGATATTGTACTTTCCAGACTTTCAATTTTTTCTACTAATTCTTGAATGTCTGGAAATACACTAATAATTTTATTATCAGTAATGTCTCTGGTTACTACATATTTAATCTTATTAATAGTAGTAGTTTCAATGATAAATTCAACCATAATCTCAAATTTTAGAGTTAATATAGTACAAATATAATGAAAACAACTGATTATATAAATTGTAAGATAATTAAATATCAAAGAGGTGACAATATCCAGAGGAAAGATGCCATTAAAGATTATAGACCTCAAATTCAAGAGTCTATAAAGCAACAATATACTCCAACTTATTCTGAAATAAGTCAAGATAATAGAAGTGAATGGGAGAAATCACAAAGTCGTGAGAAAGCCGATAAAGCATATAAAGATTATATACAAGCTAAGAATACAGAAGAAGCAATTAGAACTTTAGACGGATTAGCAACTATGTCTGATTACATAGGCTTAGGTGCAGGAGTTGGGAGTATTATTGGCAGAGGATTGAAATATGCTGGTAAGAGGATAGGCAAAAAAGTAACTGAAGATTTTATAAAGAATCAAAGATTGGGAGTTGTTTCGCCACAGTTTAGACAATCTAACAAATTTAAATCAGAACTAGACTGGTCTCCAAAATCATGGTTTGAAGAAGCAGGACAATGGAAAGATTACACTAAATCTGACATAAATGCTTTAAAATCACATATTCCTGAATATTACGAAATAGAAAGGGCTTCTAAAGCTAATGAAACATGGCTAAATCTTCCTAATGGAGGGAAGTGGAAAGGAGACCCAAGAACATGGGTGCAACTAATGAGTAAGGATGGACAAAAATTATTAATGCCCCACAAAGATTGGAGAGTTGGAGTAAAGCCGTGGGATTTAGATAAATCTGCCACCTACAACGGAAAAAGTTGGATGAGCGATAACCCAGAGGTATATAATAGTTTTGCGAATAAGAAAGGGTATGCTTATTATGACCCTAGTTTAGGTGAAGGAGAGGCTTTTGCATTGACCATTCCAAAGTCATCTAATGTGGCAACAGTTAATGCTAAAGGAAATGACTTTGCTCGTATACCTTTTGGAAATTCAACTATAGATTCTGACCAACTTGTACACTGGAAACAGCAAGGAGGATATGATGCAACATTGATTAAAGATGTAATAGAAGGTCCTCATGTGAAGCAGAAAACAGTAAGTAATAATTTTATAATACATGAGGGTACACCTAGAAAATCTATTGTTGGCAACAATGGTAATTTTGATTTAAATAATAAAAATATTTATAGAGGATTAATACCCTTTGGAGTAGCTGGAGGAATGAATTATGGAAATAAATAGGGAACAAACTTTATCAATATTTTGTGAATTGGTAGATAGATTGCGTAGTAAACGAGAGTTTGAAATAATAGAAGCAACATATAGTAGATTACGCAAACATGGTTTTATATCTTCCGTCGAAGATTTTATAGACGGAAAACTTGTTGAAGGTAGTATAGAAGAGGCTCTTTTATTTAGATTTCATCTTGCATTTATGAAGAGTAGAACCGTAGATAATTTTCTAGAACCTGATGAGGTGAAAGGCACTCCTTGTACTTTGGAGGAACTAGGTAAACTATTTTAAATGAACCAATAAGACTAAAAGATTGGTATGATATAATAATAAACAAATGAATTATTTATAAATATTGAGTAAAACAGCATTTGAAGAAATTCATTTGCCGTTTTTTTATTGTTCTATCAATAATTACAACACATCTTTTACAACAAGACTTGTTAGAGAATATATATAATAAAATCTGATTAATTAATTTGTTTTTTGTACATTTGAACACAAAAATACATCATACTAATAGTAAGCTTCAAGTCAACATGAAAAAGATTATTTTTATAATGTTATTAGGATTAGTCTGTAATACAATTAATGCCCAAATTGTAACCAAACAAGAATTAGAAGAATATACTAATATAGGGGATATGTCTTGGTCAGCTAAGGCTAAAGAGCTATCCAATGAATATAAGTTGAATGAATTGGGTGAACTATCATTATCGATTATAAAAGAGTATAAAGGTCAGTCCAAATCTCAATTATATCGCAAAATTATAGATTGGGTCATATCTATGTCTTCTGATGCAAAGTCAGCTATACAGGTTTCAAATGAGGAAGAAGGAACAATCATAGCACGTTGTTATCTGCCTAATATTGCAAAACGGACTATGGGAGATAACTCATATAGAGTAAGTATTCGACCACTTATTAAATTTGATTTTAAAGAAGAACGTATTCGAATGACATATACCTTACAGAACTATGAGGTATTGAAGATAAATGACGATAGTGGATATGTCATAATGTTTGGTGGTGGTTTTGGTGTAACAGGTAATGGCGTTACTAAAGATACCCAAATATGGGCACTTTCTGATTGCTTTCCATTTGCAGAAAACAGACAACATCCTAAAGTGACCTCATCACGAGCTTTTGTTTATTCACTATCATGTTATAAAATCCTTGTAGACAAAATTGATACAGTTCTAAAGAAGCCATTGCAAACAAGTAATGATGATTGGTAATTACCCTTAAATGTAACTTTGACATTTTGAATTAAATATCTCTTTGGTATGGTGGTAACTAAGATGGTTATCACCATTTGAAGAAATTCATTTGCTGTTTTTTTATTATCATTGCAAACAAAAACACTATGAAGCCAGTAGATAAGTTCTCAATCCAGTATAGCGAGTTGCTAGAGTATATATATCCAGTGACACAAGAATATTTCCCTGATTTTGATTATGACGAAGAAACAGGACAGGCATATATATTGCCGTCACAAACGCCAGATACTTTTAAAGGAAGATACAACAGAGGAATATTGAAAGGCAAATTCTCGTTTGATTCATACATAAAGAATAACGAACTTCAAGAATTGCTTGCTGTATTGGGCTTAGACGCTGAAAAGTTTTGGTATCTATTGCTTTTCTGCTATGATTGCAGTTGGGGTAAATGTATGGAGGGTATAGAAATAAAAGAATCCCCTAAAGAACAGATAGAAAAATTTGTTAATGCTATCAGTGAGGATTATAAAAGAGATACTCCGTTTGGTGCAGTCTTTAAAAGCCCAATTTGTATTACCTTGAAAATAGGTAGGAAGAATATCGTGATAGATAATAAGACGGCTATTGCTAGTATAGCGAAGTTTTGTGCAGACGGATTGGAAACAGTAAATTCAGACCAAATGAATACTGGTAGCGTTGATTTGAGTAATCCACATACTGAATCATTCTCCGTATTCGCTTATTATTTCTCACAAATGATTATCACTGCCTTGAATTATCAAGAACAGGTAAAAGAAAAGAGAAAGAAGGGAGCTAATATGTCTGACAAGGAAAAGACGCTGATTTCTCATCTACTATACTTCACTGGTATCGTGAGCAACGAAAGTGTGTTGGTTGACTATGACTACTTGAAGTCCCTGTTGAAACAATATAAGGATAAGGACATAAGGAGTTTGAACGCATTTTATTATTGATTGAGACTTATTTTATTGTTTATTTCTGCTTTCTTATTCTCTAAATACTTCATTCTACAGCTTGTGAAGTAGGGGAATAAGAAAGCAGTGTTTTTTTATTCCCGTTAGCTTCTCAAGAAAAGGGCAATCTTTGTAGTATAAAATTAATTAAAGCTGGAGCGCACCAGTCTAAAAACTGCAAAGGTATTATGACTACAAAAGAATGTAAGAATGAAATCTTTACTCTGGAATCAAGAGAATTGAACGAAGGAAAGAAAGTTGCTTTTATTGCTGGTGGTATTAATCGGGACATCAACAAGGCTAACTTGAATGACAAAATGAAGTCTATTGGAGAACATACACAGTATTTTCCGCTTGTTGTGGTTGATGGTGAAGATGTGGTAAAGGAGGGGTTAACTTTGAAAGACCCTGTATCTGGTTTTCCAATAGATTCTTCTAAAGCTAATGATTATTTGGTTATTATTGAAGGTCAGCACAGGTATAGGGCTATAATGGAGCTTCGAGAAAAAGATGCAAAGGCTAAGAAGAATTATGAAAATGCAATGAAGAAATGGCAAAAGAACGGAAGCAGAAAGGAAGATAAGCCAGAAGAATTTACGCCTAAAGCTCCTGCACAGATAAAGGCTATGTATCCATTGGTTAAAGATGAGGATATACGGATTATGATATCAGAAATGAACAATACGTCAGTAAAGTGGAATAAAGAAGATTTTGCTAAACAGGCTTGTGCAGCGTATCCTGATAATGCTATCTTAGGTTTTATCGTTAAGTATATGGATATACAACACCAAAGAACAAAGAAAGGTGAAGCAGATGATATGTTACCAAATGGTGGATTCAAACTGACAACGCTTAGTAAGTATCTGATTTATTCTGCTGACATAAAAGAATCGGTACTGGCAGATACGTGTAAATATGGAGAAGGCACTCTTACAAAGTATGTAGGTAATGAGCCTGAAAAAATGGTTGAAAGAGCAGAGAAGATTATTAAAGCTGGATTAGATGCTGGGTTTACCTATCGTTTTCTGGCAAAAGGTTTCTTCATTGATTGGATTGCAAATAAGAATAATTTAGGGATTCAATATACAGAACTCCTTGAAAAGTTAAAAGATGTAAATAGAGAGGTGGTAGACAGTATTATGAGAGAAGCACAGAAACATAATTTTATGGAACAGTTAAATAGAATAGGATAAACGGGAATCTTTAGTTATTGATGTCAGTTGCCAGCTAGCGTAATGTTAGCTGGCTTTTTTGTTGCTTTATTATCGGTTTATCTGCCGTCCGTCTCAACAATAGGGGTATGGGGTGAAATTTTATCAGGAAAGTGCTTTAAACCACACGCTCCCCAACTTTCCACGGCTGGTAAGATTTCAAATATCCAAAAGGTCTGTAATATTATTGTAATCGGTTAACTCTATTTATTCTACAAATTCTGTGATAACATCGGATATTTATCTATCTTTGTTGTGTTCAAATAACGCTGAAAAGTACATAAATGAATAACACTTCTTCGTAAGTGACTGATAATGAAATATGGAAGGGAAATTAGTTTTTTTCCCGGTTATTCGGCAAGAAGTAAATAACATTTTGTATTTTTGGGCATCAATTAATAAAATTAGATATTATGATAACGACACAGGACAAAGAGTTGCTTGCCAAGAAAGGCATCACGGAAGAGCAAATTGTAGAACAATTAGCATGCTTCCAGACGGGTTTCCCCTTTTTGAAGCTGGATGCGGCAGCCTCCATCGAAAAGGGAATATTAGCTCCCGATGCAGAAGAACAGAAGGCTTATTTGGCCGCCTGGGATGCATATACCAACACAGATAAGACTGTTGTGAAGTTCGTGCCCGCCTCCGGTGCAGCGAGTCGTATGTTCAAGAACCTGTTCGAGTTCCTGTCTGCCGACTATGACCGGCCGACTACCAAGTTCGAACAGACATTCTTCGACGGAATCAAGAATTTTGCTTTCTATGATGACCTGAATGTAGCCTGCCAGCGTATCGACGGAAAAGATATTCCCGGACTGATCGAAGACGGCAACTATAAAGCAGTGGTATCCGCCCTGCTCGAAACAGCCGGACTGAATTACGGCGCACTACCGAAAGGTCTGCTCAAATTCCATAAGTATCCCGAAGGTTCACGCACGCCGATGGAAGAACATCTCGCCGAAGGAGCCTTGTATGCTGCCGGAAAGAGCGGTAAAGTAAACGTGCACTTCACGGTATCTACCGAACACCGTGAACTCTTCAAGAAGCTGGTAGCCGAAAAGGTAGACGAATTTTCCAAACGCTATGGAGTAGACTATTACATCACCTTCTCCGAACAAAAGCCGAGTACCGACACGATTGCCGCCGACATGGACAACCAACCTTTCCGTGACAACGGCAAACTGCTGTTCCGTCCCGGTGGCCACGGCGCACTGATCGAGAACCTGAACGACCTCGATGCAGACATTATCTTCATCAAGAACATCGACAACGTAGTGCCCGACAGACTGAAAGCCGACACCGTTACTTATAAGAAACTGATTGCCGGAGTGCTCGTGACTTTGCAAGAACAAGTATTCGAATACCTTACCCTGCTCGACAGCGGTAAATACACCCACGACCAGATGATGGAAATGCTTCAATTCCTGCAAAAGAAACTCTTCTGCAAGAATCCGGAGACGAAAGACCTCGAAGATTCCGTACTCGCCATCTACCTGAAAAACAAGTTCAACCGCCCGATGCGCGTCTGCGGAATGGTGAAGAACGTAGGCGAACCCGGTGGCGGCCCGTTCCTTGCTTACAACAGCGACGGAACCATCTCCCTGCAAATCCTCGAAAGCTCACAGATCGACATGGACGATCCGGAAAAGAAAGAAATGTTCGAGAAAGGCACACACTTCAATCCGGTAGACCTCGTATGCGCCGTGCGCGATTATAAAGGACATAAGTTCGACCTGGTGAAGTATGTAGATAAAGCAACAGGCTTCATCTCCTACAAATCGAAGAACGGCAAAGACCTGAAAGCTCTCGAACTTCCCGGCTTGTGGAACGGAGCGATGAGCGACTGGAATACCGTCTTTGTAGAAGTGCCACTTTCCACTTTCAACCCGGTAAAAACAGTGAACGACTTGTTGCGTGAGCAACATCAGTAAAGAGTCTGAATTTAGAAACGCAGATTACCGCAAAGGAAATAGGCTAAATCTGCGATAATTTGCGTTAATCTGCGTTTCTCAAATAAAAAAGAGTGTTTAGAATGAATCAGATAGAGAAGATCATCGATATTGCTACTTGGAACAGAAGAGAACATTACGAACATTTCAGTGCTTTTGACGATCCGTTTTTCGGAGTGACCGTTCAGGTAGACTGTACGCGCGCATATCAGGAAGCCAAAACCAAAGGCATATCCTTTTCCCTGTTAGTCCTCCACCGGATAACGACTGCCGCTGCTGCGGTAGAAGAATTCCGTTATCGCATCGAAGGCGATAAGGTGGTGTGCTATGACAGCCTTCTGCCCGAAGCCACCGTAGGCCGTGACGACCATACCTTTTCTTTTGCCGCCTTTGAATACGATCCGGACGAACTCGTTTTTATCCGTCGGGCAAAGGCAGAAATGGAACGTTTGCAAGTCACTACGGGACTCAACAAAGGAGGCACTTTCCATCCCAATGCCATTCATTATTCGGCAGTGCCGTGGCTCTCATTCACCGACATGAAGCACCCCACCAATATGCGTTCGGGCGACAGTGTTCCCAAAATCTCCACCGGAAAGTACTTCCGTGATGGAGAAAGACTGATGATGCCCGTTTCCGTAACCTGCCATCATGGGTTGATGGACGGCTATCATGTGGCACAGTTTATTGAGAAGCTCCATTTGTAACTTCCGTTCTGAAAAGACAAACCAGACTATTATATGAGAGTAAAGATACCCAGATGGGAAATCGCCGTAATCTGTTCCGCTTTGCTTTTCCCCGGCACTTCGCTTAGTGCGCAGGAGGTAGGGCAGGAAGAGAAAGAGGTGAAGGAAATGCGGCAAGACGTAGAACAGCTCCAGCAGGACGTCCGCCAACTTCGTGAAGAAGTGCGGAGATTGCAGGAAGAAATTCATGGCTTCCGGCACAACAGCTTCCCGCAATGCGGAGCCGACACTGTAGCTCCCTACGTTCCCCACCATTTCATTCACCGGTTGGGGATAGAGGCGCGGCCGCAATACGTGTTCCCCACCAATCCTTTCCTGCAAGGCGAGAACGAACGGTGGAAACCCATCCAGAGTTCATTTGCCGCTCATCTGAAATACTCTTTCAAGTTTCGTCCCAACACCTGTGCCGACCGCATCTATGGCGGAGCTTATCAAGGTTTCGGCTTGGCTTTCACCACCTTTGGCGACAAAAAGCAACTGGGTGATCCGATGACGTTCTATGTCTTTCAAGGTGCACGCATTGCCCGTTTCAATCCCCGCCTTTCGCTCAATTACGAGTGGAATTTCGGTATTTCTGCCGGATGGAAACCTTATGACAACGATTACAACTCCTACAACGGAGCCGTAGGCTCACGGGTGAATGCCTACCTCAATGCGGGTATCTACCTTAACTGGTCGCTTTCCCGTTATTTCGACTTTATCATCGGCGGAGACTTCACGCATTTCTCCAACGGCAACACCAAGTTTCCCAATGCAGGTGTCAACACCACCGGAGCGAAAATCGGACTGGTGTACAACTTCAACCGGGAAGAAGCCGACCTCACTAAATCATTGGTTCATCCCTACGTTCCCCGTTTTCCGCGACACGTCAGTTATGACCTTGTGTTGTTCGGCTCGTGGCGTCGCAAAGGCGTCTATGTGGGCGAGAAACAGATTGCATCACCGGGCAGCTATCCCGTAGCGGGGTTCAACTTTGCTCCGATGTACAATCTCAACTATAAGCTGCGCTTTGGAGTTTCGCTGGATGGTGTCTATGACGGTAGTGCCAATGTGTACACCGAAGATGCGCTGGTGGAGTACGATGCAGGCAGTGGTTCCTCTCGTCGTAAATTTCTCGTGCCGGGCATTCAGAATCAGCTTGCGCTCGGACTTTCCGGACGGGCAGAATACGTGATGCCGTTTTTTACCATCGGTGTCGGCTTGGGAACGAATGTACTGGGGCGTGGCGATTTGCGCGGACTGTATCAGGTCTTTGCGTTGAAGATCAACGTCACCCGGAGTTCATTCCTTCACATCGGCTACAATCTTCAGGATTTCCAGACCCCTAATTATCTGATGCTCGGTCTTGGTTTCCGTTTTAATAATAAATATCCTAAAGTACGTCATTAACCCCCAATACGCCATTACCCCCAAATGGAAAATATCATTCGTAAAATCAGGCAAATCTATCCGGTTTCCGACGAAGCACTTCAAGCGCTTCAGGCGAATATGGAATTAAGGTATTATCCCAAAGATACCCGTATCGTTCAGGCAGGCGTCACAGACCGCCTGGTATATTTCATTGAAGAGGGCATCGCCCGTTCCGTATTCCACCACAACGGAGAGGACACCACTACGTGGTTCAGTCAGGAGGGCGACGTCACGTTCGGCATGGATTCGCTCTACTATCAGCAACCATCGGTAGAAAGCGTTGAAACGCTTTCCGATTGCAAAATCTACGTCATCCACATCGACAAGCTGAATGCCCTCTACGAAACATATATCGACATAGCCAACTGGGGAAGAATCCTGCATCAGAATGTGAATAAGGAGCTTAGCCACATGTTTGTGGAGCGCCTCCAACTTTCGCCCAAAGAACGCTACGAACAGTTCAACCGTCGCTATCCCGGATTAATAAACCGAGTGAAGCTGAAATATGTGGCTGCTTTTCTGGGCATTTCCATCTATACCCTTAGTCGGGTACGTGCTAAAAAATAGCGATTAGCAGGGCTTTTTTGCTTTAGAGCAAAGAAACTTCGTAGCGCAAACCGTATCTTTGCCTTCTGAAAATACTAACTTACTAATAGAAAAACAAATGTCGAACATTTCTGCTTCAGCTTTTTCAGACACCAAGGCGCATTATGATCTTCTTGACGGACTTCGCGGTGTGGCGGCTCTTATGGTGATATGGTATCACGTATTCGAGGGCTTCGCTTTTGCCAGTAATAGCGCTATTGAAACTCTGAATCACGGATATTTAGCCGTGGATTTCTTTTTTATCCTTTCGGGTTTTGTGATCGGTTATGCTTACGACGACCGTTGGGGTAAAAGTCTCACCATGAAAGATTTCTTTAAACGCCGATTGATACGTCTTCATCCGATGGTCATTATGGGTGCCGTTCTCGGTGCTATCACGTTCTGTATTCAGGGGAGTGTGCAATGGGACGGGACGCACATAGCTATCTCCATGATAATGTTGTCTCTGCTTTGTACGATCTTCTTCATTCCTGCCATGCCGGGTGTTGGGTACGAAGTTCGTGGCAACGGTGAGATGTTTCCGTTGAATGGTCCTTGCTGGTCATTGTTTTTTGAGTATATCGGCAATATCCTGTATGCGTTGTTCATTCGCCGCTTGTCCAACAAGGCACTGACGGTGTTTGTGGTGTTGCTGGGCGTAGCGTTGGCGGCGTTTGCTGTTTTTAATGTCTCCACTTATGGAAACATAGGAGTGGGCTGGACGCTGGATGGGGTTAACTTTTTGGGTGGTTCCTTGCGTATGCTTTTCCCTTTTTCGTTGGGTATGCTTATGTCGCGCAATTTCAAGCCTATGAAGGTGAAAGGTGCATTTTGGATATGTACTATTGCGCTGATTGCCCTGTTCTCTGTTCCTTATCTGGAAGGGTTGGAGCCGCTTTGCATGAATGGTGTTTATGAAGCGTTTTGCGTGATTGTGGCTTTCCCTATCATTCTGTGGATAGGAGCGTCGGGCACCACCACGGACAAGCAATCGACAAAGATATGTAAGTTTTTGGGAGATATATCTTATCCGGTTTATGTGATACATTATCCGTTGATGTATCTGTTCTATGCATGGCTGATTGAGAATCAACTCTACACGTTAGGTGAAACCTGGCACGTAGCTTTGTGTGTCTTTATTTTGAGTATTATTCTTGCTTATCTGTGTTTGAAGCTGTATGATGAACCAATACGTAAATATTTGGCTAAACGTTTCTTGAGTAAGAAATGACGTTTTCATTTCATGAAGTTAAAAAGAAAAACTCCAGCTAATGTAACTTTATCCGTCACCATAGCTGGAGTTCTTCTTATATAAAATAAGACTTTCTTTATCTGCAAATGAGCTTTCTTCTATGTTTTCATCTTAGAAATGATTAGATGTGATTAACAGAGCTGCTTGCTCATCTTATAATTGGTGAGACACATTTGATTAGCTTTCCGCTTTTGCTCTTCATCGACCTGAAAACCTTGTTTTTCAAAAAATGGTTTTGCCGTGATGCTAACTTCCGATGTTAATCTTTTCGCACCTCTTTCTCGTGCATATGCTTCGAGATGCTTATACAAAGATGTTGCGACACCTTGATGCTGAAAGTCCTTGTGAACGAACAGCGTGTGCATATATCCGTCATCGTTTACAGAGCCAAAGCCTACAATCACGCCTTCTTCATTTTCTGCAACCACATAATGTTGTTCTTCGAAAAGCTCATTCCAGTGTGACGTATCGTCTCCGCACGAAGCCCAATCTGCTACTTCTTCGGCTGTATAATCTTTTCGGTTCACAGTCAGAACTGTATGCTGATATAGCTCTTGCAGTGCTGGAATATCAGACAGGTTTACTTGGCGGATTTTATTCATCTTATCTCTGAATTTCTTGTATTAATGAACTTCTACTTTCTCTGCAATTCTCTTAGCCTTGTCGCGCAACGCATCCAAATCAGAATCAAGCGGAGCATAACAAAGTACCACACCCATACGGCGGTTGACACGTGTAAACGGTTTGCCGAAAATGCGGAGATAAGTATCTTCTTCTTTGGTCACTTCTTCTAGTCCGCGATATTGAGGACGTTCCTGGCTGGCAATCGGGGAAAGGATCACAGCGCTTGCGCCTATCCGTTCTTGTTTGATGCCGGGAATGGGCAGGCCGAGTACGGCACGCAGATGCAATTCAAATTCATTCAGGTTTTGTGTGCCCGCCAGTGTCACCATACCTGTGTCATGCGGACGAGGAGAGAGTTCGGAGAAATAGACTCCATTATCATGGCTTAGGAAGAACTCAACTCCCCAAAGTCCTGCACCTGTGAGGGCACGGGTTACTTTCTCCGCCATCTCTTCCGCTTCTTTCAAATGGGCGGGATCAATGTGTGCAGGCTGGAAACTTTCGCGGTAGTCGCCACCTTTCTGCACGTGTCCGATAGGAGGGCAGAAGAGGGTAGGGCCGTTCTTTTGGGTAACGGTGAGCAGGGTGATTTCGCTGTCGAACTTGATAAATTCTTCAATGATAAGTTCGCGAATATCGCCACGACTGCCGCTGCATCCGTATTCCCAGGCATGTTCGAGTTCGTCGGCACTCTTCACGAGCGATTGTCCTTTGCCGGAAGAAGACATCAATGGTTTAACGACACAAGGGAAACCGATTTTATCGGCAGCTTCTTTCAGTTCTTCCAGAGTTGTGGCATAGAAGTATTTGGCTGTTTTCAGTCCGAGTTCTTGGGCGGCAAGGTCGCGAATGGCTTTGCGGTTCATCGTGAAGTTCACGGCACGAGCGCTGGGAACTACCTGGATACCTTCTTTCTCGAAGTCGTATAAGCGTTCTGTACGGATGGCTTCAATCTCCGGAACGATGATGTCCGGGCGGTGTTTCTTCACCACGCGTTCCAGCTCTTCACCGTTCAGCATGTCGAATACTTCAAATTCATCGGCCACTTGCATAGCCGGTGCTCCTGCATAGGAGTCGCAAGCAATGATGTGCTGGCCTTTACGTTGAGCTGAAATTACAAATTCTTTTCCTAGTTCGCCAGAACCGAGTAACAGTATTTTCTTCATCATTTTGAGTGTTTTATATTAGTGGTGCAAAATTACAGCAAAAAAATGAGATAATAATTGTATGTGGCGTTATTATATTGCTCTTTTATGCAAATTGGGAACTTTATAAAGATGGATGTGAATCTTAATGCAAAAATGCGGAATATATAAGGAATAGAATAGATAGGAGAAAAACAGGAAATATGGCTTTAAACTTTCTTAAGGAAAACATGAAAATACGGACTTTTCTGTGTTCGAGCACAAAACTAGTTGTTTTTGCCACTATTTCTTGTTTTTGCTAATCCATTGATTTTTAACAAAGAGATAGGAAACTCGATGGGTTAATTTAGTTTATTGATAGATTATTGCCCCCAAACTTGTTTTGCTATTGATTTGTAGCAGAAATTTGCCTGAATTGGTCAATCTGTAGTCATTGTAGGTCTAATAAGTGTTATCGAACGACAAATTATGAAAAAGGAAGCACAACGACACGGAATTGTTTCTACATTTGCGCAGTTGTTTCTTTAACTATTTCTAAGGACAGAAGTTTATGGGATATAGAAAATAGTTGAACAAAAACTGAACTCAACTGTTTATTATAATAATGAAATAGGTAAAACGCGAAAAATGTGCATTCCTTTCATATTATAAAGTCAAAAAGGAGAGAAAAGAATAATATAAATAAAAGAGATTGCTTATGTCACAGATTATCGGACATATCTCGCAGGTGATCGGCCCTGTGGTCGATGTGTACTTTGAGGGTACGGATGCAGAATTGGTGCTGCCAAGCATCCACGACGCACTGGAGATAAAGAGGCCAAACGGCAAAATACTGGTTGTAGAAGTTCAGCAACATATCGGCGAAAATACGGTGCGTACCGTAGCGATGGACAGTACTGACGGACTTCAGAGAGGCATGAAAGTGTATCCCACCGGAGGCCCGATCACGATGCCGATTGGCGAACAGATTAAAGGACGACTGATGAACGTAGTCGGTGATTCGATCGACGGTATGAAAGGACTCGACCGCAAAGGTGCATATTCCATTCATCGCGACCCCCCTAAGTTTGAGGATTTGACTACTGTGCAAGAGGTGCTCTTCACAGGTATCAAAGTGATCGACCTGCTCGAACCGTATGCCAAAGGTGGTAAAATCGGTTTGTTCGGCGGTGCCGGTGTAGGAAAGACTGTATTGATTCAGGAACTTATCAATAATATCGCCAAGAAACATAATGGATTCTCTGTATTTGCCGGAGTAGGTGAACGTACCCGTGAAGGTAACGACTTGCTGCGCGAAATGATTGAATCCGGTGTAATCCGTTACGGCGAAGCATTCAAAGAAGGAATGGAGAAAGGTCACTGGGATCTTTCGAAAGTGGATTATAACGAACTGGAGAAATCGCAAGTGTCTCTGATTTTCGGTCAGATGAACGAGCCTCCGGGCGCACGTGCCTCTGTGGCATTGTCCGGACTGACGGTGGCGGAATCTTTCCGCGACGCAGGAAAAGAAGGTGAGAAACGCGATATTCTGTTCTTTATTGATAATATCTTCCGTTTCACGCAAGCAGGTTCGGAAGTGTCCGCCCTTTTGGGACGTATGCCCTCCGCTGTTGGTTACCAGCCCACGTTGGCTACGGAAATGGGTGCGATGCAGGAACGTATCACGTCTACCCGCAAAGGTTCTATCACCTCCGTACAGGCGGTGTATGTGCCTGCCGATGACTTGACCGACCCGGCTCCTGCAACAACTTTCAGCCACTTGGACGCAACTACCGTGCTTGACCGTAAGATTACGGAGCTGGGTATTTATCCGGCGGTAGACCCGTTGGCTTCTACGTCACGTATCCTCGACCCGCACATTGTTGGCCAGGAACACTACGACGTAGCGCAGCAAGTGAAACAAATTCTGCAACGTAACAAGGAATTACAAGATATTATCTCCATCCTCGGTATGGAAGAACTCTCGGAAGAAGACAAGATGGTAGTGAACCGCGCCCGCCGTGTGCAGCGTTTCCTTTCACAACCGTTTGCCGTGGCTGAACAGTTTACGGGCGTTCCGGGTGTGATGGTGGGTATTGAAGACACCATCAAGGGATTCAAGATGATTCTGGAAGGAGAAGTGGATTATCTTCCCGAACAGGCTTTCTTGAATGTCGGAACCATTGAGGAGGCAATAGAGAAAGGTAAGAAATTGCTGGAACAGGCAGCAAAAAAATAAAAAGATAGCATGATGAAAGAACTGCATTTGAGTATAGTATCGCCCGAAAAGAGCATATTCGACGGAAATGTGAAGATTGTCACATTGCCGGGAATGATCGGTTCGTTTTCTATTCTCCCCGGGCATGCGCCCATTGTTTCGTCGTTGAAAGCGGGAACGTTGAGTTACACGACGATGGACGGAGAAGAGCACACGATGGATATTCAGGGCGGTTTTGTCGAAATGAGTGACGGTACGGTTTCTGCCTGTGTTTCCTGACGGAAACTCCTCACCGGCACAAAGACTAAGCATTAAAAAATTGAAAAAAACGAGGTTATAATCTTACAGAAAAACACAGTAACATGGTGAATATTAGTAAAACTAAACGGAATTTTATTTGGTGGCATACCTTATTTGCGGTAATTAGCGGGGCACTCGGAGCTGTCATTCTACACTTCGCTTTGCCGGGGCATTATTTCGGAGGGTATCCGTTTATTCCGATCTATTTTTACTTCTTCGGGCTGTTTAGCATTTATGCTTTCGACGCTTGCCGTCGGCATGCTCCACAGAGAATGTTACTGTTGTATCTGGCAACGAAGATGATAAAAATGATTCTTTCGCTGATTCTGGTATTGATTTATTGTCTTGCCGTTCGCGAAGAAGCCAGAGCCTTTCTGCTGACGTTTATCTTGTTCTATTTGATATATCTGGTATTCGAAACCTGGTTCTTCTTCTCTTTTGAGTTGAATCAGAAACGGAAAAAGAAAAATAAGAAGAAAAATGAAACAGTTGCATAACATAGTAGCTCCGTTGATTCTGTTCTGCCTCATGGCGGCAGTCAGCTTGCCGGTTCTTGCACAGGAACAGGAGGGGGAAGCGGTGTCACAACAGACGCAGGACGAGATTACTCCGAAAGAGGAACAGGAGAACACGGTGGATGTGAAAGAAATTGTGTTCGGTCATATCGGCGACTCCTACGAATGGCATATTACGACGTGGGGTAACACGCACATTACTATACCATTACCTATTATTGTTTATAGTAGCACTACAGGTTGGCACACGTTCCTTTCTTCCCGTCTCGAAGAGAATGGAGGGACTTATGAAGGACTTTCCATCGCTCCCGAAGGAAGTAAGTACGAGGGCAAACTGGTAGAGTATAATGCGGCAGGCGAACAGGTCCGCCCGTGGGATATTTCCATCACGAAAGTGACATTTGCTTTGCTGTTCAACAGCGTGTTGTTGCTCATCATCGTATTGAGCGTGTCACACTGGTACAGAAAACGTCCGCAAGGAGCGAAAGCGCCGGGAGGATTTATCGGATTCATGGAGATGTTCATCATGATGGTGAACGACGATATTATCAAGAGTTGTGTAGGACCCAACTACCGGAAGTTTGCACCGTATCTGCTGACAGCGTTCTTTTTCATCTTTATCAATAACATGATGGGATTGATTCCGTTCTTCCCCGGAGGTGCGAACGTGACGGGAAATATCGCTATCACTATGGTGCTTGCAGTCTGCACGTTCCTGGCAGTGAATATCTTCGGTTCGAAACATTACTGGAAGGATATTTTCTGGCCTGATGTACCTTGGTGGCTGAAAGTGCCTATACCGATGATGCCATTCATCGAGTTCTTCGGAATCTTTACGAAACCGTTTGCTTTGATGATTCGTCTTTTTGCCAATATGCTGGCGGGACACATGGCGATGCTGGTGCTTACCTGCCTGATCTTTATCTCGGCAAGCATGGGGCCTGCACTGAACGGCACGCTGACGGTGGCTTCTGTATTGTTCAACATCTTTATGAATGCGCTTGAGTTGTTGGTTGCTTTCATCCAGGCTTACGTATTTACGATGTTGTCGGCAGTGTTTATCGGTCTGGCACAGGAAGGTGCCAAAGTGAAAGCTGAAGAAAATTGAAATGAAACGCGGTGAAAACGTTGATAAAAAGAATACGGAATAAACGCGCGGAATGAATGATTAAATAATAAACAAGAGAAAATATAAACCATTTTAAAACTGAAAATTATGTTACTATCAGTATTGTTACAAGCCACTGCAGCAGCAGTAGGAGTTAGTAAATTAGGTGCAGCTATCGGTGCAGGTCTTGCAGTAATCGGAGCTGGTTTGGGTATTGGTAAGATTGGTAGTTCGGCAATGGAGGCAATCGCACGCCAGCCGGAAGCATCAGGGGACATCCGTATGAACATGATTATCGCCGCCGCCTTGATTGAAGGTGTGGCTCTGTTGGCGGTAGTAGTTTGTCTGTTGGTGTTCTTCCTCTAAAAGGGAGAACCCACCCCAGCTTTTAATTTATAGTCTTTAATTTCTAATTAAAAGATATGTCATTACTATTACCTGATAGTGGCCTGCTGTTCTGGATGTTTCTCTCATTCGGGATTGTGTTCGTGATATTGGCGAAATACGGCTTCCCCGTCATCATCAAGATGGTGGAGGGTCGTAAGACCTATATCGACCAGTCTTTGGAGGTGGCGAGAGAGGCTAATGCCCAGTTGTCTAAACTGAAAGAGGAAGGCGACGCATTGGTGGCTGCCGCCAACAAAGAACAAGGACGCATCTTGAGGGAAGCAATGGAAGAACGTGACAAGATTGTTCACGAGGCCCGTAAACAAGCCGAAATTGCCGCACAAAAAGAACTGGATGCGGTGAAACAACAAATCCAGATAGAGAAAGACGAAGCCATCCGCGACATCCGTCGCCAGGTAGCCGTGCTTTCTGTGGACATCGCCGAGAAAGTGCTCCGCAAGAGTCTTGAGGACAAGGAAGCACAGATGGGCATGATCGACCGTATGCTGGATGAAGTACTAACCCCGAATAAGAACTAAGGAAGATGGAAGTCGGAATACTCTCAATGCGTTATGCAAAAGCCATCATTGAATATGCACAGGAAAAAGGTCTGGAGGACAGGTTATATCAGGAGTTCCTGACGCTGTCGCACAGTTTTTGTGAACAGCCCGGTTTGCGCGAAGCACTTGATAATCCGGTCATCACAACGAAGGAAAAGTTGGCGTTAGTCTGCACGGCTGCCGACGGTGACGGAAAATCGACCAGAGAGTTTGTCCGTTTTATCACTTTGGTACTGCGAAACAGGCGTGAAGGCTATCTGCAATTTATCAGCCTGATGTATCTGGATCTCTACCGGAAGCTGAAGCATATCGGAGTGGGTAAGCTCATTACAGCCGTTCCCGTCAACAAGGAAACGGAAAACCGGATTCGTTCCGCAGCAGAGCATATCTTGCACGCCCAGATGGAACTCGAAACGGTGATAGATCCTTCGATCGAAGGCGGATTTATCTTTGATGTCAACGACTACCGACTGGATGCAAGCGTTGCCACGCAGTTGAAGCGAGTGAAACAACAATTTATTGATAAGAATAGGAGAATTGTATAATGTCTGAAAATATAAAAGTAAGCGAAGTATCTGATATATTGCGCAAGCAGCTCGAAGGAATCAACGCCAATGTGCAACTTGACGAAATCGGTACGGTGCTCCAGGTGAGCGACGGCGTAGTGCGTATCTATGGATTGCGAAATGCCGAAGCCAATGAATTGCTGGAGTTTGACAATGGTATCAAAGCAATCGTGATGAACCTCGAAGAGGACAACGTGGGTGCTGTGCTGTTGGGTCCGACGGACAAGATCAAAGAGGGATTCGTCGTGAAGCGTACCAAACGTATCGCCTCCATCCGTGTAGGAGAGGACATGCTGGGACGTGTGATCGACCCGCTGGGCGAACCGCTCGACGGCAAGGGGCTGGTTGGTGGCGAACTGTATGATATGCCATTGGAACGGAAAGCTCCGGGGGTAATCTACCGTCAGCCTGTGAACCAACCGTTGCAGACGGGATTGAAGGCGGTAGACGCCATGATTCCTATCGGTCGCGGACAGCGTGAGTTGATTATCGGCGACCGCCAGACGGGAAAGACTGCCATCGCTATTGATACGATTATCAACCAGCGCAGTAACTTCCTGGCAGGTGATCCTGTATATTGTATTTATGTGGCTATCGGTCAGAAGGGTTCTACCGTTGCTTCTATCGTTAATACGCTTCGTGAGTACGGAGCACTGGACTACACGATTGTGGTGGCTGCTACGGCTGGTGATCCGGCTGCATTGCAGTATTACGCTCCTTTTGCGGGTGCTGCCATTGGCGAGTATTTCCGTGATACCGGTCGTCATGCGTTGGTGGTTTATGATGACCTTTCCAAGCAGGCGGTAGCTTATCGTGAGGTTTCTCTGATTCTTCGCCGTCCATCAGGTCGTGAGGCTTATCCGGGTGATATCTTCTATCTGCACTCCCGTCTGTTGGAACGTGCTGCCAAGATTATCAGTCAGGAGGAAGTGGCTCGCGAAATGAACGATCTTCCGGAAAGTCTGAAGGGAATTGTCAAAGGCGGTGGTTCGCTCACGGCATTGCCTATCATCGAAACGCAGGCTGGTGACGTATCGGCTTATATCCCGACGAACGTGATTTCTATCACCGACGGACAGATATTCCTTGAAACTGACTTGTTCAACCAGGGTACGCGTCCGGCTATCAACGTCGGTATCTCTGTATCCCGTGTAGGTGGTAACGCGCAGATTAAGGCTATGAAGAAAGTGGCGGGAACATTGAAGATCGACCAGGCACAGTATCGTGAACTGGAAGCGTTCTCCAAGTTCAGTAGCGACATGGACCCGATTACCGCATTGACGATTGACAAGGGACGTAAGAACGGCCAGCTGTTGATTCAGCCTCAATACAGCCCGATGCCCGTAGAACAGCAGATTGCTATTCTCTACTGTGGTACACACGGACTGCTCCACGATGTTCCTCTGGATAAGGTGCAGGACTTTGAACGTAGCTTCATCGAATCGCTGCAACTGAATCATCAGGAGGATGTATTGGATGTATTGAAAACGGGTGTGATTGATGATAATGTGATTAAGGCTATCGAAGAGACTGCCGCCATGGTCACTAAACAATTTATCTAATCGGTCATTGATTTATCTGATTGGCCTTTAAAATAAATCTGAATGGTTTTTGATTTATCTAATTGGCTTTTTTATAAATCAGATCGCCCTTTAATTTTTAATTATTAATTTTTAATTATCACTATGGCTTCACTGAAAGAAGTAAAAACCAGAATAAATTCGGTCAAGAGTACCCGAAAAATCACTTCAGCAATGAAAATGGTGGCTTCTGCCAAATTACACAAGGCACAAGGAGCCATTGAGAATATGCTGCCTTATCAGAAGAAGTTGAACAAGATTCTGACTAACTTCCTAAGCGCGGACCTGCCTATCGAATCTCCTTATGTGCAGGAACGTGAAGTGAAGCGTGTAGCAATCGTTGTTTTTTCTTCGAACACTTCTCTTTGTGGTGCTTTCAACGCCAATGTCATCAAAATGATGATGCAGACTATCGGGGAATTCCGTACTTTAGGACAGGATAATATCTTGATATTCCCGGTAGGCAAGAAGGTGGATGAAGCGGCCAAACGGATGGGTTTCAAACCGCAGGAGGTTTCTCCAACGCTCTCCGACAAACCAACGTATCAGGAGGCTGCCGAACTGGCTCACCGACTGATGGATCTGTATGTAGCAGGCGAAGTGGACCGGGTGGAAATAATCTATCATCACTTCAAATCAATGGGGGTACAGATTCTTCTTCGTGAGACGTATCTCCCCATTAATCTGACGAACGTCGTAAGTGAAGAGGACAGAGAGAATAAAGAGGAGGTACAGGAGAACGAGATTGCCAATGATTATATCATCGAACCGAACGCAGAGGAATTAATCGCGAGCTTAATCCCCACTGTATTGAGCCAGAAGATTTTTACCGCCGCTGTCGACTCCAATGCTTCGGAACATGCTGCACGTACGCTGGCTATGCAAGTGGCTACGGACAACGCAAATGAGCTGATCCAGGATTTGACGAAGCAATACAACAAGACTCGTCAGCAGGCGATTACAAATGAATTGCTGGATATTGTAGGGGGATCCATGAAGTAGTTAATCATCTTTCTTTTGTCTTGAAACAAAAGAAAGAAGCAAAGAAAAATTCAAGGCTGACTTTTTTCTCCTACTCGCTTCCTTCACTTCGCTAAAGGGCAGAAACTCGCTACGCTCAAACAGTCTGCCCTTCTTAACGCTCCGTTACGGGCGCTCGCCTGACGGAGAAAAAAGTAGGCCGGGGAACCTGGTGGGGTGGGTGTTGCTGCTTGAATGTTCTAGGGTAGGTTTGTGGGGAAGCTGTTCTGGATGGGGTTGTGGGGGAGCCGTGCGATATGTCTGATATTGCTTTGGTGAGTCGCAGTTATATCGTTAATAGTTTTATTATATATTGTTCTGCTTTGCTATATTGAGTCGTATAACGTCTGCGACTTTTATATAGCAAAGCTTTTTTATAAGGGGTATAAACCTTTCATAAGTCTCTTTATACTACATAGGCTACATCGGTTATCATTCTATTATCCTTTTATTCTATTAAGCTTTTCGTTTGGGCTTTAGCTACATTCACTTTCATTCTGTTGAATCTTTATGCTATAAATCCTTTTTACTGTATTAGTTTTATTCTATGTCTTCTTTTTATATGGTGAGTTTTTTAATAATAAAGCTTCCCACATTGTAAGGCTTCCACCCGCAGGTCTTCCGGCCTCGTTTTTCCGGCGTCAAGCGCAGGTGGTTTCTCCGGCGTTAAAAAGAGCAGACTGTTTGAGCGTAGCGAGTTTCTGTCCTTTAGCCGGAGGAAGCACCGGAGTAGCCGGAAAAACGCAGCCTTGATTCTTTCTTTTTGGTTCTTTTTCTTTCGTATCAAGACGAAAGAAAAAGAATATTCAGTAACTTTACCGAAAATTGGAAAAGCATGGAAAATAATCCGGAACTGCAGCTTGCTTGGCAGTTCATTGAAAATACAGGCACCCATTTATTTCTTACCGGAAAAGCTGGAACCGGGAAAACGACATTTCTTAGACGATTGAAAGAACATACGCCCAAACGCATGGTCATATTGGCTCCGACAGGGATTGCAGCTATCAATGCGGGAGGCGTAACGATTCATTCTTTCTTTCAGTTGTCTTTTGCTCCTTTTGTGCCCGAAACAACCTTTAATTCTTCCCAGACACATTATCGTTATAGTAAAGAAAAGCGGAATATCATCCGTAGTATGGATTTGCTGGTTATTGATGAGATCAGTATGGTGCGTGCTGATTTGTTGGATGCGGTGGATGCAACTCTGCGGAGGTATCGCGATAGGGAGAAACCTTTTGGTGGGGTGCAACTGTTGATGATTGGAGATTTGCAACAGCTGGCGCCTGTCGTGAAAGACAATGAGTGGGAGTTGTTGAGAAAGCATTATGAGACTCCTTATTTCTTTGCAAGTCATGCATTGAAAGAAACGGCATATATGACGATTGAACTCAAGAAAGTATATCGTCAGAGTGATACGTTCTTCCTTTCCTTATTAAATAAAATTCGGGAGAATAAGGCGGATGATGAAGTGTTGAATGAACTGAACCGTCGTTATCAGCCCGGCTTTCAGCCGCAGAAAGAAGAGGGATATATTCGTCTGACGACACATAATAATCAGGCGCAGAGGGTTAATGATCGCGAACTGGCATCGTTGCCCGGCAAGGCGTATCATTTTAGTGCCGAGATAGAGGGGGATTTTCCAGAATATTCGTATCCTGCGGATAAACTTCTGACAATTAAGGAGGGAGCACAGATTATGTTCCTGAAGAATGATCCATCGTCCGAGAAACGGTATTATAACGGTATGATTGGTGAGGTGGTAGCGGTTAATGAAACGGGTATTGTGGTGCGTGGTAAAGGGGATCGATCCGAATTTCAGTTGTTGCCGGAAGAGTGGGGGAATTATAAGTATGTGTTGAATGAGGAGACGAAGGAAATCACTGAAGTGATAGAGGGGACGTTCCGCCAGTATCCTATTCGTTTGGCGTGGGCTATTACGATACATAAGAGTCAGGGTTTGACGTTTGAACGTGCTATTATTGATGCACGGAATTCCTTTGCACATGGACAAACTTACGTGGCTTTGAGTCGTTGCAAGACGCTGGAGGGTATGGTGTTGGAGTCTCCTTTGCGCAGGGAAGCCATAATAAGTGATGCTACGGTGGATAATTTCACCAAAGCGGTGGAGCAGAATAAGCCGGGCAGCCAGCAGTTGAATGATATGCAAAAGGCGTATTTCTTTGATTTGTTGAGTGATTTGTTTAATTTCTATTCGATCGATCAGGCTTATAAACGGTTGCTTCGTCTTATGGAGGAGGATTTGTATAAGCTCTTTCCGAAGCAGTTGGCTGAATATAAGGCGTTGGCTCCCCATGTTAAAGAGAAGATTGTGGAGGTGTCTCAACGTTTCCGCAATCAGTATACCCGGTTGATACATGAGAGTGAGGATTATGCGGCGAATGAGGAGTTGCAGGAGCGGATTCGTTCCGGTGCCGGATATTTTCATAAGGAGTTGGAACCGGTTCGGGCTTTGTATGATAAGACTAATATGCCTCTTGATAATAAAGAGTTGAGAAAGCTGTTGGCAGAGCGTATGCAGGCGCTGGATGATGCGTTGTGGATTAAGGAGTCTCTGTTGGAAGCTGTGTCTACAAGAGGGAGGTTTGCTATTACGGATTATTTGAAGTTGAAGGCTAAAGTAATGTTGAGCCTTGAAGATGATTCTACGTCCTCCGGTTCTTCGAAGGCTTTGAAGGAGAAGAAAGAACGTAAGGAACGGAAAGAGCGTACACGCAGTGCTGAAAAGGTAAAGGTGGAAGTTCCTACGGATATTTTGCATCCGGAGCTTTATCGTGCCCTGTCTGAATGGAGAACAGCCAAAACAAGGGAGATGAATGTTCCTGCTTATGTGATTATGCAACAGAAAGCATTGATGGGAATTGTGAATCTGCTACCGGATAGTCCAAGAGCTTTGGAGGCGATACCTTATTTTGGAGCGAAAGGAGTAGAGAGATACGGGCTTGAGATTCTGGGTATTATCCGCAAGTATATGGCGGAGAATCAATTGGAGAGGCCGGAGATAACGGATATGTTAATCTCCTCCGGTAATAGCGATGATACAGTAAGGCAACGAAAGACGAAGCTGCAGAAAGAGGCAGAGAAACAGGAGAAAGAGGCGGAGAAGGAGAAAAAGAAGGAGGCGAAGAAAGATACGAAGTTGGTTAGCTATGAAATGTTCCGTCAGGGAATGAATATAGATGAAATAGCCAAGGCTCGTGATTTGGTATCCGGAACCATTGCCGGACATCTGGAGCATTATGTCCGTTCGGGAAAGATCAAAGTGGAGCAGGTGGTGAAAGCTGAAAATATAGCGAAGATTCGCAAGTATTTGGATGAACATGAATACATGGGAATATTCGCTATAAAGGTAGCATTAGGAGACGCTGTCTCCTATGCTGATATCAAGTTTGTATTGGCTGTTTCCGGGCATTAATAAATAAGGTTATTATTCCCGGACAGGGTTAAAGATTACAGAAGAAAGAAACGAAAACGGGAACGCTGATGTCAATCAGAATGCCGTGCAGGATGGCGATGGGAATCATTTCTTTTCCTGAATATCTGGTGATGGAAGGCAGCAGTACATCCATCGAGTTGACTCCTGCTGCTGAAATAGGAGCGAGTTTCCCGAAGTACTTCTTGATGATTGGAGTACCAAGAAGTGCCATCATCTCACGGAAAATATTAGTCAGTAGGGCAATGGTTCCCAGTTCCGTAGCCAGTTGCAGTCCAATGGAGGGTTCTTTGAACTGGGTGATAAGGATGGAAGAGAGTGAATAGTAGGCAAATCCACTTCCCACTGCCATACAGTCGAACACGCTCCATTGACGCAATAGCAAACTTGCCAGGGCGGAGAATAACAGCGTACCGATAATTGTTCCCAATGGAATCAGCAACATTTTAGGGTGCAAATGTGAAACAATGGCTTTCAGGTTCTTATTGGAACCGATGCTGATTCCTACTTGTAACATTAATGCATAAAGTATGTACATGGAAACTGTGTGCGTATCGAACTCGAACTTATTGAAAGCTCCCATGATACAGCCTACACAAAAGAATACTATAACGATCAGACTTCCTTTCATTGTTCGCCCCCTTTCCTGAAAAATAATTGTAGTACCAAACGGGCAGCAATCAGGCTTCCCAATACGCCGGACACAGCAAGAACAATGGCTTGCCATCCGAACTTACCAAGATTGTTCACAATCAGGCTATTAGAACCGATAGATACACCGAGAATAAAGAGCAACAGGAATATTGTAAGAGAAATTGTCTTTTCTGTCTTCTGTAGAATACTCCAGTTACGCAATACATAGCCGATGCCGATTCCTAAAAACATGGTAGATATAATAGAGAACATAATTGTATATATTTTGGGTTAGGTTAAACTGATGATTGACAACGCACAAAAGAATTTTCAAAGAAGATGTTACATCTGCTTGAAAATCAGAAAAGAATACTGCTATGGCTAACAAAACAAGTCAGCAGGTAGTTCCTGTAAAGAAATAGTTGGGAAATTTAGATGAATCCACTGAACCAATGCACATGCACGCAACAAGACTTACAGAAAATAGGTATTCCTGCAAGAAAAAGAGTAGCGTTATGTAATTGTAATGTTTGATTCATCATTGGTCTTTTTTGAATTTGGTGCAAAGATAGTTGTTTATTGCATATTTTCAAAATAAATATGCAATAAATAAAGAGAAAGGAATATCCGGAACGAGATAGATGGTTGTAAAAAGTTGGTTATGTGCTCTTTCCCTTATAATTTATCCCAGTTCGCAAGAATTTCTTTTAACTTTTGGGGCCTGTATCCGAGCATTGTCCGGGCTTTATCAATACTCATCCCACTGAAGCGGGGACGGGGAGTGCTTTCATTCATTTTTTCTGTGGTGGCAGGATGGATAAGAGAACGGTCGAGTTTCATATAATCTGCTACCTGGTAGGCAATCTCTGCAATGGTCATACATTCATCGCCACAGATGTGGAAGATGCCATTCGCCGTATGTTCTATTAAACGTAGCACTCCATCCGAAACGTCTCCAACATAGGTTGGTGTCCGCCATTGATCGGATACGACACGTATTTCTTGTCCGGCTTTCAGACGGTTCATTACTAGCTGTACAATATTACCATGTTGTCCCGGTAGTGCCTTGCCATAAACGATTTCTACACGGACAATGGCATAACTGCTGCAAGTTTCTGCCACCCTCTCTTCTCCTTTCCATTTGGTATATCCGTAGTAGTTGACCGGGGCAGGGAGGTCTTTTTCTGTATATAACAGCCTGGCAGCTTCGTTTATCTTTCCATCAAAAACAAAGTCCGTAGATAAATGAATGAACCGGCTTTTGTATTCTTCGCATAAATCGGCCAGTTGGCCTACTGCGGTAACATTGGTAAGATAGGCTTCTTCATGATGCGTTTCGCAATAGTCCGGCACGGACAGAGCGGAGCAATTAATGACTACATCGGGTTGAACCTCTTTGAAGAGATGCCTAACGTCCGCTTCATTCCGTATATCTGTTTCGATGAAACGATAATCCTCCGCGTTATTGGGAAGAATATCCGGATGCAGGGAGCAGCCCGTCAGCTTGTATTGTTTACAAGCAGATAAATCATTTACAATCTGGCGTCCGGTGAATCCGTTGGCGCCGATAATTAATATCTTCTTCATTAGGTTCTATATATAGATGTTATAGATTATTTCTACAAAAATAAAAAATAATATCAACTACGCAAATAGATTTCGTACTTCCCTTCTTACTTTGCTCCCGATAACGAGATTTATATGAATTGATAAAAGAAAAGATGTATGGAAAAAGTAATTATGGGAACACGTTTACCCGCTAAACTTTGGTTGGATGAAGTAGAGGACTCTTGTATGTCGCAGATTATGGATTTGACTTCACTGCCTTTTGCATTTAAACATATTGCCATCATGCCTGATGCGCATGCGGGAAAAGGAATGCCTATTGGCGGTGTGTTGGCTACCAATGGCGTGATTGTTCCCAATGCTGTGGGAGTGGATATCGGTTGTGGTATGTGTGCGATTAAGACGAATCTAAAAGCGGAAGATTTTAGTTATACGGATTTGACTTCCATTATGTCGAAGATTCGTGCAGTTGTTCCTTTGGGATTCGATCATCAGAATAAAAAGCAGGATCAGGAATTGCTTCCGCAAGGATTCGACTTTGAAGAGATGCCTGTTTTGAAGAATCAGTACGAGGCTTGTTTGAAGCAGATAGGAACTCTGGGAGGTGGAAATCACTTTATTGAGATTCAAAAAGATACCGCAACGTCTGATGTTTGGGTGATGATTCACTCCGGAAGCCGTAACATTGGTTTGAAGGTTGCCAATCACTATAATAAGATTGCGCAATATTGGAATGAGAAATGGTATTCTGAAATGGTATCGGGACTAGCTTACCTGCCAATGGAGACACAGATGGCAAAGGATTATTTCCGTGAAATGAATTATTGTGTGGCCTTTGCCTTTGCCAACCGTCAGTTGATGATGACTCGTATTTGTGAAGCCATCCAGGCAGTGAAACCTGAAACGGACTTTGATCCTATGATTAATATTGCCCACAACTATGCAGCTTGGGAGAATCACTTCGATCAGGATGTGATTGTACACCGAAAAGGTGCTACGCGTGCCTATGAGGGCGAGATCGGTATTATCCCCGGATCTATGGGTACCAAGTCTTATATTGTTGAGGGACTGGGTAATCCGGAGAGTTTCAAAAGCTGTTCGCATGGTGCAGGTCGATTAATGGGAAGAAAGGATGCCTGTCGCCGTTTGTCACTGGATGAAGAGAAGGAGAGAATGGATCAGCAAGGTATCATTCACGGACTTCGTTCGCAGAACGAACTGGATGAAGCACCGGGAGCTTATAAAGATATTGCGCAAGTGATAGCGAATGAGCGGGACTTGGTGAAACCGTTGGTGGAGCTGGCTCCAATGGCGGTGATTAAGGGATAATGTCATGCCATGTTTAAAGGAGTATCTAGCGTATGGACATAAAAAAAGGAGCAACGCCTTGCTCCAACCTTTGTTAACCTTAAATCTAATACTATGAAAAACACAATGCAAAGATACAGACTATTGCGAAATTAGCAAATAATCCAAGAAAAAAAGTATGTTTTATAACATTGATTAAGAATTGGTTTTCTCAATTCAATTTTTATTAAGAGATTTGACAGACCACATGTGAAGAATCAACTCTCTACCACCGTATGCTTCTTAGAGTAGATTTAATGAGTGGCAATATACCACGCTGTTTCGTTCTTTTTTGAAGCACCCGGATTAGTGCTTGGGTCGGAAATCGTGATTCCGGAGAAAGTATTGATATCAATTCTTTCTCCATAGTAGGAGGAAGAGATTGCTGTAAAATACTGTTTGGTATTCCTTTTAAAGGGTACAGTGCGTTTCAGCTGCTCGTTGAATTGTTCTAATAGATCCGGATCGGAACATAGTTTGGAAACGTAATCACCGTAATCAAAGAATATGGTAGGCGTATATCCGTCTAATCTTTGTAATTCGCCCGTTAATTCTTCGTTAAACGTATAACGCTGATTTATTTCTTTCATAATAGCCGCCAGGTTGTCCAATTCCGAGCAATCAGTAACACCGATTGTTCCGCAGGGAGTCACATAATTTGAATAAAAAGAATAGAAACCGTCACAGACCTTTTCGTAATCTATATTTCCGATTAAGTACTGGCCTATCTTGTCGTATGGCATCCCATAGGCCATTATTTCACTTGTAGAAGCTATCAAGTGGCTTGTTACGTTTTTAAGGTCATAGGCAACCTCTACCGTAGACATATAGCAGTCATCGAAAAGTATATATTCCATCTTTAGGCCCGCGTTCGAAATACCTCCGGCAAGCGTAGTAATATCAGTTTGATATTTCGTTTGTGTTCCTCCAAAAAAACGTGTCATCGGTGCATGTTCATACTCCCAGTGCTTTTTACTAATCTGCAAGCTGCTGCGTGAAACTGCTCTCGATACAGGTATCCATCCCATTCCGTGGCATCCGATAATCATTGCATATCGTTTGGCGGGAGCATAGGTTTGTACATCGTTCAAAATAGAAGTGATGCCCTCTGCAGTTGTATAGGTAGGATCCGGATAATCGTAGTTTTTTAAAGTCTTCTGTACACCTTTGCCATTCTCATAGACAAGTTCGGAGAGAGTGGCTTTGGTGGCCGATGTACATATAAATACGATCACCCGTTCATTCTTCAATATATTGTTTCCGATGATACTTTTCAAATCGGCAATGTTCTGATAGAAAAAAGAAGTGAGATTGTTCGACCAGGGTAGATACATGAACACCGTCTGTTCATTATTCGAACGAACAACAGGATCAGTCGGATCGGGATCTGTCGGATCAGTAGTTGAGTCATCCGTTTGCCTTGTAGTTGGAGAGGTAGAAACAGGATCCTCTTTCTCACATGAAATCATGCCAAAAGAAAGAAATAATACAAAGAGGATTGATTTCATCAGACGATAATATGGTTGCATTGTTTCCATTATTCTACAAGGATTAAATAATCTTTTTATATGTAACGTAAAAAGAGAACCTTTTGATCTGTCTTATCGAGACATAATTGACATCTCTCTTTTTGCAAAGTTATTGAAAAATAGCGTAATTCCTATATTATCATGAATAAGAAAAAGGAGAGAGCTTACGTATAGACATAAAAAAAGGAGCAACGCCTTGCTCCAACCTTTGTTAACCTTAAATCTAATACTATGAAAAACACATTGCAAAGATACGGAATATTGCGAAATTAGCAAATATTCCAAGAAAAAAAGTATGTTTCATAACATAGATTAAGAATTTGATATTCCAATTCAAATTTTATTAAGACTTTTTGATTGCTTTATCTTCCTCTAATCCCTTTGACATATACTTTCAATTAGGTATCCTGAAATCATTCGGAGAACAACCTGTGATTTTCTTAAATAACCGGCTGAAATACTGTGGATTCTGAAAACCCAGCTCTTGCGTTATCTGATTGATTGTTTTATCAGTATTCACCAACCAATCTTTGGCAATCTCGAAGCGTTTGAACTCGATATACTCTTTAAATGATTTCCCCGTTTCATACTTCAGTAAGTCGTTGAAATATTCAGGAGACAAATGAAGCAGGTTCGCACAATACTTATGTGAAAGTATATCGACAGTCGGTACCTGTTTCGTTTCAAAATGGTTATTTATGATTTTATCGAATTGTTTGATAATCGTTTTATTCGCTTCATTACGTGTAATGAATTGGCGTTCGTAGAAACGGATACAGTAATCCAGCAATAGTTCTATATACTTGGAAACTATCTTCTTGCTATGTCGGTCAATGCAACGTTCGAGTTCCTGGTTTATTTTATCCATAAACTCCAGAATGATTTGCTTCTCGCGCAAAGATATATGTAATGCTTCTTCAGGCAGATAAGAGAAGAAAGTATAGTTATGTATATTAAGTCCGAGCGGAGTGCCACAAATCAGATCGGGATGAAAAGCCAATATCCATCCTTTGGAAGGAAAATTCTTACTGTTTTCCTTCATATTGATAGACTCTCCGGGACTAAGGAAGAGCAAAGTACCATCCGAAAAATCATAATACTGGTGACCATACATATACGCTTCACATTTACACTCACTCAATAGAATCGTATAAAAGTCGAACTTGATGCCCGTATGAGCTGACAAGTCAGCCTTTGAGAGATCGATGACACTTACCAGCGGGTGTAGTGTCTTACTCCCCAGGCAACAATTGCATTGATGCACGGTTCCTATTTTGAGTACTTTATCTCCCATGATGTTGAGACTCCTGTATCTAAAATACGTCTAGTTTTTTTGTTTATATTCGTTCGGGGTGCAGCCGACATGCTTTTTAAATAACCGGCTGAAGTGCTGTGGATATTGAAATCCCAGTTCATAAGCTACCTGGCTGACAGTTTGAACACCTTCCAGTATTCTTTCTTTGGCCAGTTCGATAATCCGGCACTGGATATATTCCTGTGCAGTTTTTCCGGTTTCCTTCTTTATCAGGTCCCCGAAATAATTAGGAGAGAGGCATGCCTTGTCTGCAAAGTATTTCACGGATGGCAGTCCTTCGGTCATTGCCACCTGATTTTGGAAATATTCGTCCAGTAATTGCTCGAATTTAACGACTATATCTTTATTCGCCTGATTGCGTGTAATGAACTGCCGTTCGTAGAAACGCATACAGTAATCCAATAGCAGTTCGATATTCCGTACGATAAGTTGCTTGCTATGCTTGTCGATAGTATGCTCCAGTTCGAGCCGGATTTTATGTATGCAATCGGTTACGATTTCTCTTTCCTGATCTGAAAGATGCAATGCCTCATTTACCTCGTAAGAGAAAAAAGTATAGTTTTTGATATTCTGTCCTAATGAAGTTCCACGGATTAAATCGGGGTGGAATAAAACCCCAATCGACTTGGTACGGGGAGCCGTTCGGTTACGGTTGTCTATTCCGCTCACTTGTCCCGGTGCCATACAGACAACCGTTCCTTCCTGATAATCGTAATTCTTACGTCCGTATGTGAGATCCCCGCATTTGGCATCTTTCAGGAACAGACAATAGAATCCGATGTTCATACGGATATACTCAACCGACTTGGTAGCTTTTGAGAAGTCGATTACATTAACTAAAGGGTGCAATGTCTCCAGTCCAAACAACTGGTCATACTGATCGACGGTTTCAATTTTTGTTATTTCATCCATATGCTTTGTTATTAATCTGATACAAAGATAAAACATTTGGAGGTATCTTTTTTATTTCATACCTCAAATCAGTAATAAGGGTACAAGAATCAGTAATCTGTATACTACATAAACTTGCGGGCGGAAAAATAAATGGCAATGATTGCTGGAAGTAAGTCATGGAATTGATATATTTGCTCCGGAGAATATAAAAAAACAGGTTTTATGAAAGCATTATTCATTGGAGGAACGGGTACTATCAGTACAGATGTAGTTGCATTGGCGCAACAGAGAGGGTGGGAGATTACTCTCCTTAACCGCGGCTCAAAAAAAATGCCGGAAGGAATTCACAGTATCATTGCGGATATTAATGATGAAGAAGCTGTGGCAAAAGCCATCGCACTTGAACATTACGATGTGGTTGCGCAATTCATCGGTTATACGGCAGAAGACGTAAAGCGTGATATCCGCCTGTTTCAGAATAAAACGCGGCAATACATCTTTATCAGCAGTGCCTCTGCCTATCAAAAGCCATTAACCGATTATCGCATTACCGAAAGCACTCCTCTGGTCAATCCCTACTGGCAGTATTCCAGAAACAAGATAGAAGCGGAAGAGGTATTGATGTCAGCCTACCGGACAAGTGGTTTTCCGGTGACCATCGTTCGTCCCAGCCATACCTATAACGGAACCAAACCTCCCGTAGCCGTACATGGAGATAAGGGAAACTGGCAGATTCTCAAACGGATTCTTGACGGCAAACCTGTCATTATTCCCGGTGATGGCTCCTCTTTGTGGACACTGACTCACTCCAAAGATTTTGCCAAAGGCTATGTCGGACTGATGGCGAATCCACATGCCATTGGGAACGCTTTTCATATCACTACCGATGAAAGTATGACTTGGAATCAGATTTACCAGACAATCGCCGATGCGTTAGGCAAACCTCTGAACGCATTGCACGTAGCATCCGATTTCCTTGCCAAACATAGCGATCATTATGATTTCAGGGGGGAACTCTTAGGAGATAAAGCGGCTACGGTTGTTTTCGATAATTCGAAGATAAAGCGGCTCGTCCCAGATTTTATATGCCATATCTCCATGGCGGAGGGATTGCGGCAAGCTGTACATTATATGCTTTCTCATCCGGAAACTCAAACACCCGATCCGGAATTTGATTCGTGGTGTGACCGTATAGCCAATGCAATCAGTGCGGCAGACAAAGCCTTCTGATTTTCCTGATTTTAATAAGTACCTGCCACTAATTAATTGCTATTTTTTAGGCACGGATTACACGGATTAACGCGGTTATTTTTCAGCAATGATAACCCTAAAGACCGTGACATACGTGTAATCCGTGCCTAATTATTATTTAATAAGGAACATTTCTTCCTTGCTGCACCTCAATTCGTATTCCGAAATTACCATTGGCAGATTTCAGTTCGAACGCTCCCCGGAAATTATTCCTTTCCCAAGGCATAGCGCTACGGTTAGGCACCCGCCAGCCATCCTTGTTGTAATCTCCGTAAGTATTGATTCTCATTCCGTTTTTCAGTTTGAAAGATCCCATCTGCATAAACTGTGGAGAAGAAGACAATCCCCAACCATATCCGTATCCAAAACCGGAAAACCCGGAGTAAGAAGACGAAGAAAAAGAGTCAGTGAATCCTTGAGAATAGGTAATATCCGTGTTTAAACGAAAGAGCTGATTATAATCTTTCGTCATATTAGGCATATCTAAATTAAACTTGGGAAGTTCGGGAGTTGCTACGTTCATTAACCCCATATCCAGCAGAAAACCACCAAACTCTTTGATATTGGTAGATGGAGCACGACGAATACTATCGGAAGGAATTTCCGACTGTGCGGATGCAAAACCGACCGATAATATCAGCGAAAGAAATAGAATCAGTTTTTTCATCTTCGTAAAGGTTGATTTACCACAAAGATAGATAATTTCCACCTGACTATCCGCTTCCGTTATGTTTTCTTAGAAAAAAACTTATCTTTTCAATTTAATCACCGGATAAACGACAGGAGCCGTCTCCCATTTCCTTTTCATCGGGTTGTATGAGCGTTCCATACCTCCATGGAGTTCGATATAATCGTTGAACTTGATTTCAAGCATCATGCCATAACCGCTTTGCGGATAGATAGGAGTGAGATACCCCTGCGAAGCATTTCGTTCGCCATTCACAGAATATTCGCCGAAAGCCCGTATACGCAGAAATTTATTAATCCGGTAAGCGGCCGAACCGCTAAAACCAAAATCATTTCTGGCGCCATGTTGGAAAGAGGGCATTGTATACTTGGCACTGAACAGCCCACCTGAAAACTCCCATCGTTCATTAGGGGCATACGTATAAATGGCACCTACCTGAATATGCGTCCCCATGGTAGGATACGTATTATGCAAACTATACGTACTTAAATAGCTGTTAGCATTGATCCCGAAAATATCCGACCGATTATAATCACGGCTGAAAGGATCGAAAGAAGTGCCCAGTCTGGGAGTAGGCCAGGGAGTATCCATAAATTCGGGAGGAGATATATGAAGCGTCATGCTATCCGTTTGAATGGTTGGCTTCCTGTCGTTCGGTGTTATATTCATATCGGGTAAGATGAACCCCTCCTTATCCATATTTAATGGCTGTTTTTGCTCCGGTGGCAGAAGAACCGCACGGCCGATGCTATCCTTTTTCACTTCCACCTGTTGCGCAAATACGGTACAGGTACAAAGTAAAAACATAAATCCTGTGAGATGTCTTTTATTCATGGCACTTTGCGGTGTTAAAGAGTTTAGTTGACAATCAGTTTATAACCGATTCCCCGTACATTGACAATACGTATCTGTTCATCTTGCGAGAGTTTATGCCGCAATTTGGTAATGAACACATGCAAGCTTCGGGAATTGAAAAAACTGTCATCTCCCCAAAGTTCGAGCAAGACATCCTGCGTGTTGACCACCTGATTCCGGTTTTCGCAAAGCCGTTTCAAGATTTCCGATTCACGATGAGAGAGTTCCTGTCTCGTTCCTGCGTGTAATAAAGTTTGTGCAACAGGATCAAACAGATAGCTTCCTATCTCAAAATGATTGGCAACCTTATTCTCTGTGAAGAGAAAAGCCTTTCCCATCAGTGCTTTGATTCGGATAATCAGCTCTTGTATACCGAAAGGTTTTTTCAGGTAATCATTCGCTCCGAGTTCAAACCCCTCCACCACATCATTGATGGCCGAACGGGCAGTCAGGAATAAGACAGGAGTCTGTTTATCCGTCTGGCGGATGCGACGTACCATTTCAAAGCCATCCATTTTCGGCATCATCACATCGGCTACAAGTACATCCGGATGAAGTTCGAAGAAAAGGCTTAGTCCTTCCTCACCGTCATTCGCCGTATGAATGATAAAATCATTTTCTTCAAGTGTATCCTTGATAATCATGGCGAGCGTCTGTTCGTCTTCTACCAGTAATACGGTAATTTTGTTTTTACTCATGATTTTATGGGTTTATAAAGTAATGGTAAAAGTGCTTCCTTTGTCCGGTTCACTTTTTACGGTGATAGTTCCTCCATGTTTTTCGACCATACTCTTGACATAGAACAGTCCTAGTCCGTAACCTTTTATATTATGAAGATTACCCGTCGGGACCCGGTAGAATTTATCAAATATGTGCTTTTGTTTATCAAGTGGAATCCCGATTCCCCGGTCGGTAACGCTGACGGTTACTGTCCCCCCAGTCTGTCGGCAGGAAATAGACAATTCGGCTTCCTCTTTCGAGTATTTCACTGCATTATCTATCAGGTTACTGATGATGTTGCTGAAATGCGTACGGTCGGCTACAATGACAAGCGTTTCCGGTTGAATATCCAATTCGATATGTACAGGCTTGTCCGCTTTTAGCTGGTGCTGCTCCATGAGCGGAGTAATCAACTCCTTCAGGTTGATTTCCTCCGGATGCAAACGAAACGTTTTGCGACGCTCCATTCCCATGGATAAAATCTGTTCCACCAGCCCGCTAAGCCTTTGCAACTGCTCCTGACTGATGCGTAGATACTGGTCGCGCTTGCTTTTCTCTTCCGCCTGGTTAAAGTTCAGTAATGCGTCATTAGCCGCATAGGCTACGGCAATGGGAGTCTTTAATTCGTGCGTGATATTATTGGTAAAATCACTTTTCATTTCATCCAGCGTTTTCTGTTTCAGAAGCGTCCGGATAAGGAACCAGAAAGAGAATCCGAGAATCAGAAGAATTACAAATGAAGTGACCAGAATACCTGTCATCTGCTTTAACACCAATGAATTGATCGGCTCGAACACCAGTTGGTAGCGTTGGCTGTGATGCATATTAAATTCATAGTCATAGCGGATTGCCTTGGGACTGGGAATATAACTGCTATCTCCCGCAATACCTAATGTATCGGTATATACAATGGAAGAATCGGCACTGATTCCGGTATAAATCAAAAGAGTGTGATGAGGAATAGAGAGATTATGCTCTTTCATCACATGGGTGAGCAAACTGTCATATCGCTGCAGGTTGACATCTATATAAGTGTCCACACCCGAATGAATACCCTGCTGAATACTCATTAACAGCTCCTTTAGCGAATCTTGCTTTTTCAATAACACATCCAGCCCGTTCTCGCTACTTGCAACAGGTGTAGAATCTTCCGGAGCGTTACCAACGGCCTTTACCGTATCCGTAGTAGTTTCTGTCCGGGAGTGTATCGTATCCTGACGGCTACTATCCGTATAAGAAATCGTTTGTTTAGTCACTAATGAATTGCCGTCCGCATCATATCCGGCTGATACCGTCAGCGAACCGTGTTCCACATTATCTTTTTGCAAATCATTTACCCGGAGCACGACCTCGTTAAAGTCACTCGTCCGCATCGCATCTCTGATATTGCTCTCCATTTCCATCTTCATAGACCGGTAAAGCCCTGTCAACCAATAAGCTTGATAAACAAAGATTCCGATTAATGAGCAGATAACCAGTATGACAATATGTTTTAGTGGTAATTTCATACTGACAAAGATAATAGGAAACTATTCTTATTCTTCTCTTTGATAAGACTAAATAACACTAGATAAGCCAGTGATAACGCAAATTTCCATTTTTTCTACCGTATTTTGTCGTATTCCAAAAATAAAGACGAAATGAAACGGATTAATTTACTATTTATGTCTCTTCTATGTGTGTGGATATCCGCTACAGCACAAGTCGGACAACAGTCACAGGAACCTGTCGACAGTATCAAGAATATAGGTTATATGGATAGTTTGTTTCAGGAACTGCCCGAAGTGATGATTATAGGTGAACGCCCTATCGTGAAAGCCGAACAAGGCAAACTCGTGTATGACGTGCCGAGACTGGTGGGCAACCTGCCTGTGGATAATGCCTATGATGTTGTGAAAAATCTTCCGGGTATAGTAAATATGAATAATAGTCTGATGTTGGGAGGACAGGAGGTAACTGTTGTCATCAACGGAAAAGTGACCACTCTGTCTGCCGAACAATTGGATGCTTTATTAAAATCGATTCCTGTCAGCCGGATTGAAAAGGCGGAAGTGATGTATTCCGCTCCGGCACGCTATCAGGTACGCGGACCGATGATTAACCTGATATTAGCACCCGGCACAGGACAAGCATCTTCCCTTCAAGGAGAACTCTATACAGCTTTTAACCAACATCACTACGAATCTTTGGCAGAACGTGGAAGTCTTCTGTACTCCGGACGTAAATTCTCTGCAGATCTTCTTTACTCTTACTCTTATGATCGTGACCGAAGGATTACGGAGAAAGAAGCACTTCACACATTAGCCGATGGTTCAGCGCATCAGATGGATATGGATGAAATAATGACTTCCCGTACCAACAGTCATCAGATACGTCTCGGAATGGATTACTCTCTAGCAGAAGATCATCTGTTAAGCCTGGTCTACACAACAGCTTTTACCGATTCCAAACATTATTCCATAGCTACCGGTGCGCAAAACTCTGTTACCGATTCACAGGGAGACAGCCAGCTCCATAACGCAAAGTTAGATTATCAAACCCCTTTCGGGCTGAAAGCTGGAGTGGCATTTACATCCTATCATTCTCCCGGCAGCCAATTATTATATAGCACGATGGGAACAGAGACAATGAATTTCTTAAGCCGCGATAAACAACAAATCAATCAATGGCGTTTTTATGCCGGGCAAGAACATACCTTAGGCAAAGGGTGGGGATTGAATTATGGTATGGCTTACACGACCGCCTTAGACCATAGTTACCAGAAATATTACGATCCTGAAACAGACCACTTACTGCCGGATAATAATATGGCCTCCCGCCGTCGCGAACAAACCCTGAATGTTTATGCAGGACTGAATAAGAGCTTTGGCGATAAACTCTCGGCCGATGTTTCCCTGGCAGCAGAGCAATATCATACAGATATCTGGAATGGATGGAGCCTCTATCCGGTAGCTAATCTGACTTATATGCCTGCCGCCGGACATGTCCTGCAACTCTCATTGAGTAGTGATAAGGAATATCCTGAATACTGGAGCGTGCAGAACTCTATTTCTTACATGGGAGCCTATTCTGAAATTCAAGGTAATCCCTATCTTAAACCTGCAACGAACTATGAAACGAGTTTCACTTATATATTGAAAAGCAAGTACGTCTTTTCTGCCTTTTATAGCTATACAAAAAACAACGAAATGCAAACCCTTTACCAGTCACCTGAACGTTTGGTGGAGATTTACAAGCTCTTCAACTTTGATTTTTCATCGCAGGCCGGATTAATGATGACAGTTCCCTTCAAGGTAAAAAAATGGCTGGACTCCCGTATTACAGCCATCGGCTTTCGCTATCGCCAAAAAGACAGTGATTTTTGGGATATCCCGTTTGACCGTAAACTATATACATTTGTGTTGACGATGAACAACACCTTTACCCTTTCCACAAAACCCGACTTAAAATTCACTTTGACCGGATTCTATCAAAATAGAGCCATCCAGGGTATTTTCGATCTTCCCCGTTCGGGAAACCTGGATGCGGCACTTCGTTACACCTTTGCAAAAGGAAAAGCACAACTAACCTTGAAGTGTGATGATATATTCAACACTTCTACCGTTTCGACACAAGTTCGCTACGGATTGCAGAATGTAAAGAACCATTATATGCGGACCACCCGTACATTCGGCGTTTCGTTTAACTATAAGTTTGGGGGATACAAAGAGAAGAAAAGGGAAGAAGTAGATACCTCCCGTTTTAAATAAACGCTAATTAATTTTTAGACATAAGAGCGAGAAAAATTTCAGACATAAGAACAAAAGAACATAAATGCTGCGCTTTGAAAATTATTTCTGTTGTTTATTTAACTGCTATTTTATTTTTTGTTCTTATGTTCTTCTGTCTGAATTAAATTCTCATTTATAAAATGAACTACTTAGTTCATTCTTTTGATGCTTTCCATGTTTGGGCATATTCTTCCAACACACACTTGATGCTTTGTCCGATTTTCACATAATCGGCCTCATTCAAATTGGCTAGTGACACACGCACACTCCATTTCGGTCCGGCAAAGCCACCACCATTCAACAGAACGAGTGAAGTTTCGTTTGCCAGGCGGAAAACCACATCCAATGGATTGTAGGTCTTTTGCAGATAAGTAACGAAGTCATCCCCATAGAATTTCTTCGCCCATACCAGCATATCAATCTCCGAATAATATCCGGCACGCAGCGGATCTTCTACCAGTGTGAAACCTGTATTATCCCACAATGCATGCAGGCGGCGATGAATAATTTCCTGCATCTTGGCTTTATAACTGTCCTCTTTATCCAAAAGCGAGAAGAGGGCAAACAAACTCATCTGTATCTGTTGGGGCAGGGAAAGCCCTGCAGTATGATTCAGCGCAATTTGTCGGCTGTCAGCCACCATGCGGTCAATAAATTTCATCTTTTCCGGTTGCAGGCTAAGGCTGGAATAACGTTTGTTTAATATTGATTTCTGCTCCTCCGACAGGCGGGCAATCATTTTGTCGTAGATGTTGTCTTCGTGTAGAGCGATCACAGCGGTTCTCCATCCTGTAGCTCCGAAATATTTGGAGAACGAATAAACGCAAAGCGTATTGTGCGGCAACTCTGCCATCAATGAACGGAAATGAGGAATAAACGTTCCGTACACATCATCCGTGATAATCATCAGGTTCGGATTATCATTCTTCACAATGTTGATGATACGTTCGGTAGTCTCTTTGCTAAGTGCATAGCTGGGCGGGTTGCTCGGATTGGTGATAAACAACGCTTTGATCCGCGGATCTTTCAGCTTGTCTATATCTTCATCCTTATACTGCCAGGTATGTAAACCGTCAGGAGTCATCTGGTCGGCAGAAATTTCGGTAACGTCGAACTGATAGCGTCGCAGTTCCGGGATTTCTATATAAGGAGTGAACACAGGAACCATCAAAGCAATAGCATCCCCCTGGTTCAACAGGAAATTCTCTTGCAAAGAATCGAACAGATAACACATGGCTGCTGTACCTCCTTCAGTCGCGAAAAGGTCAAAAGTTCCTTTCGGCGGACGGCGGTCACACATCTCTTGCGCCAGGTAATCCTGTACGATTAACTCCGTAAAATGTAAAATACGGTCGGGCACAGGATACTGGTCGCCAATCACCGATTCCGCCCATTCGTGAATAAGCGTATCCGGATCGGCAGCATGTTCCATCAGCATATAATTATAGCCCTCTTTCAACAGGTTAGCACCGGGAGCTTTCTCGTTTTCTTTCAGGAAAGCCTCGAAACGGGCAGCAATTCCCGCCTTTTGCGGAATACCTGCTATTCCTTCTTCCAGTGAAAACGCATGACGACATTCGCAAAGGCCGAATTGTCCCAGCAGAAAAAAGGCTTCGCGTGGTTCGGTAGCAATCCAGTTCGGGTTACCTCTTCCGGCATTCAACATGGTATGTGCTATCTTCTTGATACTTTCATCTGCCATATTGATCAGTTTGTTTTTCAGCTCGAACGGGCTGATCGTTTCCATTTTCTTGGCATAACTTTTGGTAATGGCAGGGTTATTTGTTTTCTTTTCCATAATGATATTTATTTATATAGTTTTACATAAGTAGTACGATGACAACTCCCCAGATAATCAGGAGCGTATTGCCGACTGCATACGTCACCGTATATCCTAATGCCGGTGTGTCGCTTTCCACTGCATCCTGAATAGCTCCCAATGCAGCTGTTGTAGTACGTGCTCCTGCCGTACATCCCAATGACAGGGCAGGGTGGAATTTGAACAAGTATCTCGCCATCAGCAATCCGGCGAGGAGAGGAATGGCCGTTGCCAATGCGCCGACGATAAACAGACTGACGCCTACTTCCTTGAATCCGGCAATGAAACTGGGACCTGCGGCGATACCGACCACTGCGATAAACATATTCAGTCCTACATTATTCAATACCCATAAAGAAGGTTCGGGGATACCTCCGAAAGTAGGATGCTTGCTGCGTAGCCAACCGAACAGAAGTCCGGCTATCAATGCGCCGCCACTGGTAGAAAGACTGATAGGAACACCTCCCAGATGAATAGCCAGTGCACCGAAAAGACCACCGAGCAAAATACCCAATCCAACGAAGATCATATCCGTCTGGTTGGTAGGCCGGTCAATATAGCCCATTTGTTTGGCAGCACTTTCCACTTCATGTTTAAGACCGGTAAGTTCGAGAATATCTCCCGAATCTACAATCGTTTTAGGCAATACCGGAACATTGATTCCGGCACGTTTGATATTCCGGATACTAACCCCGTGCATAAACTTCTGCGCCCTGATTTTGGAAACCGTTTCTCCGGCAAAAGTCCGGTGGGTCACCATTACAGGAAGAGTTTCTGCAGGGAAGTCGAGTAATTGTGCATCAATCACTTCCGGACCGATCCAGTCTTCTTCTCCAATCACAAATTCACGGCGTCCGCTAAGTACCACTTCGTCATTCTTATGAAGAATCAGGTTCGGATCTACTTCCTTCACCACTCTTTTTTGACGAATCCGTTCTACAAACAGCCGTTTATCATTTTTACATAGATAAGCTTCGAGTTCACTGACTTTCTTTCCTTTGTCAAACCATTCATTGGTGATTTTATAAGCACGGAACACAACCGGACGAAGAGCCGGGGAAAATCCGGGTTCGTCAGCTTCCGATGTTCCCATTTGAGCCTCCAATTCCTTGCAGTCGGCCTTCACCTTATCCAGTCCACCCAGCATTTTAGGGCCGAGAGAAGCCAGAATCCACGCCGAACCGGCCGTTCCGAAAATATAAGTTACGGCATACGCTACCGGAATTGCATTGATGAACGTGGCTTTCTGTGCATCGCTGATTCCCAGCTGGTTGATCGTATCGCTTGCCACGCCGATAACGGCGGATATTGTTTGTGAGCCTGCCAACAGTCCGGCAGCTTCTCCTACATGATATCCCATGATTTTGGCCAGTATCCACGGGGCTACCAGACTGACAATACACATCAGTACGGCAAATCCCACTTGTGGCAGGCCGTCTTTCTTCAATCCGCGGAAAAACTGCGGACCTACCTTATAGCCAACGGCAAATAAGAAAAGCAGAAAGAACACAGCTTTCATCGGACCATCTACAGTGATATTCAGTTGTCCGACCAATACTCCGACCAGAAGAACGCTGGTGACTGTCCCCAAGGAGAATTTCCCTATTTTGAGTCTGCCAAGCCAGAACCCGGCAAAGAGCGTCAGGAAAATAGCAAGTTCAGGATGTACCCTTAGTTGATTAATAATCCATTCCATAATTAAGTTGTTGTTTTAGGTTATGTCATTTACAACAGTTATAGCGTAAAAAGAGTTTGTTGTGTTATGAAAAATAGAGATATAATATCCGTCGAACTTTAAATTTCTCTATTTCGCTTTTTTGTTATACTTTTGTTCCTTCAAAAATAAAACTAATCATATTCTGTATGAAATCAGACATAGAAATAGCTCGCAGTATTGAGCTGAAGAAGATTAAGCAAGTTGCCGAAGGTATCGGAATCCCTCGTGAGGAAGTGGAGAATTATGGCCGCTACATAGCAAAGATCCCCGAACAACTGATTGATGAAGAGAAAGTGAAGAAAAGCAATCTCATTCTGGTAACTGCTATCACAGCAACCAAAGCGGGCATTGGCAAAACTACAGTATCTATCGGTCTCGCTTTGGGATTGAATAAAATTGGAAAGAATGCGATTGTCGCTCTTCGCGAGCCGTCTCTCGGTCCATGTTTCGGAATGAAGGGAGGAGCAGCCGGTGGGGGATATGCACAAGTGCTTCCGATGGACAAAATTAACCTCCATTTTACCGGAGATTTTCATGCCATCACTTCTGCCCATAACATGATTTCCGCCCTGCTCGATAATTATCTCTATCAGAACCAGGCAAAAGGTTTCGGATTGAAAGAAATTCTTTGGCGGAGAGTGCTTGACGTGAACGACCGTTCGTTGCGCAGCATCGTTGTCGGCCTCGGACCTAAATCGAACGGGATTACCCAAGAGTCCGGTTTCGATATTACTCCTGCTTCGGAGATTATGGCAATTCTTTGCCTTTCCAAAGATGTGAGTGATCTGCGTCGCCGTATTGAAAATATCCTGTTGGGCTTCACGTATGACGACCAACCTTTTACTGTGAAAGATTTGGGAGTGGCAGGAGCCATCACTGTGTTGTTGAAAGATGCTATCCATCCTAATTTAGTGCAGACTACCGAAGGAACCGCTGCTTTTGTACATGGTGGTCCGTTTGCTAATATCGCACATGGTTGTAACTCTATTCTGGCCACTAAATTGGCAATGTCTTTCGGTGATTATGTAATAACAGAAGCCGGATTCGGTGCCGATCTCGGTGCAGAAAAATTCTATAATATCAAATGCCGCAAGAGCGGACTCCAACCACGTCTCACGGTGATTGTCGCTACGGCACAAGGATTAAAGATGCACGGAGGTGTCAGTCTCGACCGTATCAAAGAGCCGAATATGGAAGGCTTGAAAGAAGGATTGCGTAATCTCGACAAACACGTTCGTAACCTTCGCTCATTCGGTCAGACCATCATCGTAGCTTTCAATAAGTTTGCATCCGATACGGATGAAGAAATGGAATTACTGCGCGAACATTGCGAACAGTTGGGAGTGGGTTTCGCCATTAACAATGCGTTCAGTGAAGGAGGAGAGGGAGCAGTAGATATGGCCCGTCTGGTAGTAGATACCATAGAGAACAATCCGTCCGAATCTTTACGCTACACTTATAAAGAAGAAGATAGCATACAGCAGAAGATTGAAAAGGTAGCCACTAATATTTACGGAGCCAGCGTTATTACTTATAGCAGTATTGCCCGCAACCGTATCAAACTGATCGAGAAAATGGGAATTACTCATTATCCGGTTTGTATTGCGAAAACACAATATTCATTTTCTGCCGATCCAAAGATTTATGGTGCGGTAAACAACTTCGAGTTCCATATTAAAGATATTGTTATCAATAACGGAGCTGAAATGATTGTAGCCATTGCCGGAGAAATTCTTCGTATGCCGGGATTACCCAAGGAGCCGCAGGCATTGCACATCGATATTGTGGATGGAGAAATAGAAGGATTGAGCTAAAATATATACCTCAAAAAAATATTCCGGTATGATGCCGGTAAAATAAATCCCCGTCTTTCCCTATGAAATAAAATGTGGAAAGACGGGGATGACTGTATATAGAGTCCAGTGCGCTTCTGTTTTCTCTTCTTGCACACTGTACGGTTGAATTCGTCCTTGCTATGAGTGATATATGACATCATATATTTCTTTTATAGTAAGAAAAACGAAAATATGGACAGATGGTTCGGGCGGGACCGTTAATAAATAAAAAAAGCCTGCTCCTTTCACAAAGAGCAGACCTTATAAATAAGAAATAAAGCTGATAACAGTGAAGCTATTAGCTTTGAAATCGTTTTTTAATAAGCAAAAAGAGGATATTTCTTCATTGTCTCATTGACACGTGCACGTACTTGTGCAATAACTTCCTCATTTTCTACGTTAGACAATACAGTCTCGATCATTTCAGCAATTTCGAGCATCAAATCTTCTTTTGCACCACGAGTTGTGATAGCAGGAGTACCCAAACGGATACCGGAAGTCTGGAAAGCTGAACGGCTGTCGAACGGAACCATGTTCTTGTTAACAGTAATATCGGCAGAAACCAATGCTTTTTCTGCCACTTTACCTGTCAGTTCAGGATATTTGCTACGCAGGTCGACCAACATAGAGTGGTTGTCTGTACCACCGGAAACGATAGTAAAGCCACGGTCAATCAAAGCCTGTGCAAGTACAGCAGCGTTCTTTTGTACTTGTTTAGCATATTCCTTAAATTCAGGTTGCAGGATTTCACCGAAAGCAACTGCTTTAGCAGCAATTACATGTTCCAACGGTCCGCCTTGAACCCCTGGGAATACGGCAGAATCCAGTAATTGAGACATCATCTTGATCTCACCTTTCGGAGTGGTCTTTCCCCACGGATTGGGGAAATCCTTACCCATCATGATGACACCACCACGAGGTCCGCGAAGTGTTTTATGTGTAGTAGAAGTGACGATATGTGCATATTTAACCGGATTTTCGAGCACTCCGGCAGCGATCAGGCCGGCAGGGTGAGCCATGTCAATCATCAGGATAGCGCCTACTTTGTCGGCGATTTCACGCATACGTTTGTAATCCCATTCACGAGAGTATGCAGAACCACCACCGATAATCATTTTCGGTTTCTCACGTAGAGCGACTTCTTCCATCTGGTCGTAGTCAACGCGTCCAGTTTCCTGATTCAGGTTATATTCGCAAGGAGTATAGATGATACCGGAAGTGTTTACCAGTGAGCCATGAGAAAGGTGTCCGCCGTGTGCAAGATTTAATCCCATGAATTTGTCGCCCGGATTCAGAACTGCGAGGAAAACAGCAGCATTAGCTTGTGCTCCCGAGTGTGGTTGTACGTTTGCCCATTCCGCGCCAAAAATTTCTTTCAGGCGGTCGATAGCGATTTGTTCGCTTTGGTCTACTACTTCGCAACCTCCGTAATAACGTTTGCCGGGATAACCTTCTGCGTACTTGTTAGTCAGGCAAGAACCCATTGCCTGCATAACCTGGTCACTCACAAAATTTTCTGATGCAATAAGCTCGATTCCTTTCAACTGACGTTGATGCTCTTTTTCGATGATGTCGAAAATGATGTCGTCTCTTTTCATTCTTTTATAAGTAAGATTAAATTTCTAATTCGAGATACCTATTTTAAGCGCACAAAGTTAATGAAAATAAATAAAGAATGAAGGAAGTACAAGAAAAATGTTAGTAAAAAGCCGGATTTAATGATATTTTATTCTTAAAGGATGAATCCCAGCGAAAAACTTAACGCGCTGTCACGGCGACGGAAAATAATGTTGCTCACTCCTGTGCTGCCGTCGGAATTGATATTGTCGTAAATGATGGACTTGGAGATATTTCCGATGCCTTGCTCGTAGCGGAAATCGAAAAAGATACGGGAGATGTTGACGCCTACACCGATCACTGCACTGACATTGAACGGATACAGCCTTTCGTGAATCCCTTTTTGGTCAAAATTCTTAAAAGTGATTTCATTGTGTTTTCCCCATAAGTAGCGAAGTTTGGGGCCTGCGAAGATAGACATTCCGTAAGGCCCTTTTTTCACCACATTATAGCCGTATAAAATAGGGAAATCCACACTGTGCAACACCGATTGCACGGAAGCATAATCAGGCTCGATGGCAGGATGCTGCGAACCGAGCTTATCGAAAGTGATCTCACATTTGCTTACATTATAGGACACTTCCGGCTGAATGAAATGCTTCTTCATGTTGATGCGCATAAAGAGGGCGCCGAAATAACCTATCTTGTAGTTATTCTGCACCTCATCGATAGTTACATCCTTAATTTTCAGTTCAGACACCATGAACATGGAAGAGTTGAATCCCGCCTTGATACCGATATTTATTTTTTTTGTATTGGGGCGGTCTACTTTTTCTGCGTTATAGTTCTGGCCGACAGCCGTGCAGGCTATAGCTAACAAACCGGGAAGGATGAATTTACGCAGCATATTCATGGCAATATCGCACTTTTTATGATTTCTTCTTTTCTACACTCCAACCGAACTTACCGATTTTCTCTCCCAGATTATAATATCCTCCGTGCACATATACCAGCGGATTGGCTTCGGCCAGTTCCAGCTTTCCGGTTTCAGGATTCAGGTTCCGGTCGTCCGCACGCACATTTACTACGTCAGCGATAAACATATCGTGTGAGCCGAGAGAGATGATTTCTTTCACACGGCATTCAATGCAGAGAGGAGATTCTTCAATCAACGGAGCACTAACCACCGTACACTGTCCGGGTGTCAGCTTCATCTCATCAAATTTATGATAATCACGTCCCGAACGAACTCCGCACCAGTCAGTGGCAAAAGCCATATCTTTCGTTGTCAGGTTGATGACAAACTCCATGTTTTTTTTGATAATGTCATAAGAATGGCGTTCCGGACGTACGGATATATAACACATGGGCGGGTTTGTACAAATCGTACCCGTCCATGCTACTGTGAACATATTATATTCGCTTTCTTCCTTTCCGCAGCTGACTAGTACAGCCGGCAGCGGATAGATCATCGTTCCTGGTTTCCAGTCCTGTTTCATAGGGCTATACGTTTATTCAGAGGATTGTAATCTCTTCACGTTTCTGCTCTTTCTCGCAATAATGGCACTTTACGATACAATTATCCTTGTCTATCACATGAAAGATAGTGGCCATCGGTTCGTTGTTGGTGATACATTTCGGATTGGCACATTTCACGATGCCCCGAAGTTCATCCGGCATTTTCACCTCTTTCTTTTCCACTACTTCGTAATCGCGGATGATATTCAGCTTGACGTGCGGGGCAACTACTGAAATACGGTTAATCTCTTCGTCGCAGAAGAATTTATCTGCAATCTTGATGATCCCTTTTTTACCCAGCTTCTTGCTGTCGAGGTTGAATCCGATAGTGATATTGCTAGTCATCTGTTCCACACCGAGCAGTTGCACTACGGTAAAGAGCTTTTCGGATGGGATATGGTCAATCACTGTCCCGTTTTTCAGGGCGGCTACTTGCAATGCTTGTTTATTTTCGCTCATAATAAAATATCGTTTTTAACGTCATCTAATGTGATACCTAATACATCGCAAAGGATTGCTTCGCGGGCATACAGACCGTTTTGTGCCTGTTGGAAATAATATGCTTTCGGATTGTTATCCACATCGTAAGCAATTTCGTTGACACGGGGAAGCGGGTGCAGGATACGCAGGTTCGGACGTGTGTTTTCCAGCATTTTGTTACGGAGAATATATACATTCTTCACCCGTTCATATTCCATCAGGTCGGTGAAACGTTCGCGTTGCACACGGGTCATGTACAGAATATCGGCGTCAGCGATAATCTCTTCGGTAAAATCCGTATGTTCAACGTATTTTATTTGGTGCGTTTTACAGTAAAGTTTGTATTCTTCCGGCATTTTCAGCTCTTCGGGAGCGATGAAGTGGAAAGTCGGATTAAAGTGTCGCATCGCCATCAGCAAAGAATGTACGGTGCGGCCGTATTTCAAGTCACCCACCAGGAAAATGTTCAGATTTTCCAGCGTTCCTTGTGTCTTGTAGATAGAGTAGAGATCGAGCATCGTCTGCGACGGGTGCTGGTTGGCTCCGTCACCTGCGTTGACAATGGGCACCGGGGCTACTTCGCTGGCATACCGTGCAGCTCCTTCGAGATAGTGTCGCATGACGATAATATCTGCATAGTTGCTCACCATCATGATCGTGTCTTTAAGTGTTTCCCCTTTGGAAGAGCTGGTAGCTTTGGGGTCAGAGAATCCGATTACTCGTGCACCGAGACGGTTGGCAGCTGTTTCAAAACTCAAGCGGGTACGGGTGGAAGGTTCAAAGAACAGGGTTGCTACAACCTTTCCTTGTAATAACCGGCGATTGGGGTTCATTTCAAACTGCTTCGCCATTTCGAGCATGTAGAGGATTTTTTCTTTAGAATGTTCGGCAATGGTTACTAAACTTCTGTTTTCCATTTTGTTATCTTTTATGTGGATAGAACTTGTTTTACCGGAGCGTAAAGGTACGAAGAATTTGTGAAAAGCACAGATTTTTCGTACCTTTTTTATCAGCTTTTAATCAGTCGGTTTATTTCCGTCCGCTAGCTAACGCTGCAATGATATATTTCCCCGGTGCTCCGATTTTACTCCAGGCCGTATTGGAGAGCAGTTTCCACACCTGGGTGCCTTTCCTGCCATAGTCCGATAGCCGGAGAATCGTCTGTTTCTCTTTTGGGTCAGTCACTTTATGGTTGTCCAGACTCTCCATCAATCCTGCTATGTTGTGTGTAGCCAGATTGTAGGCATACCCCGGAATTTCAATCGAAGCATCGTTAATTTCTTCTTCTTCAGAATTTAGTTTAGTTTCCTTTAGTTTAGTTTGTCGGGAAATGTCTGCATTTTCTTGACTCACCTCCTCTTGAGTTTCAAAAATGTCTGCATTTTCCGCGTTCAACTCTTCTTTTTGCATCCCTTTTTTCTTCTTGGTCTCTAATAAATAAGGTAGTTGGGAGAAATCTATTTTCCTTCGTGTAGTAGCTTCAAACCACACCCTTTGAATCTGTTCCGAAGTGAGTATGCCGTATTTTTCGTAGGTTTCCTTATGGAAAAATCCTTTTTCCAATAATAGGTCGACAATCTTTTCCATCATGTCCTCTTTGATCCCGCCGCCCACTTTACGGACGAAAATCAGGTTTTGTTCCTTTCCCCAAGAGATATAATATCCCTCTTTATATATTTTACAAAGCAATCGCATGACAATGTAAGAAGCTAATACTCCAAACTTAGCTTCTAATAGTTCCATCACTTCTTCGTCAAAGAAGTTTGCCGGTGTCGGAAAATAAGGTATCCCTTTATTAATCATATTCATTGTTCAATATATTTTAATCTAACTTATACAATAGCTCTCCACTCCATCAGGTTCCCGATCATAAATCTTCTCCATCCTTTTTGTTCTTCACTCCAATAGAGAATAGACTCTTGTTTTGCTGTGATATTGAATTCTCTATGGAAGAATTTTTCATATCCTACCAGTGTTCCTCTTTCCAGACAAAACGTGCCATCCTGCTTGTAAAAAGCTATCACTACATTCCCATACAACATGCGATCTATTAGTTTAATGCACTCTTGTACAATTCTCTCCGCACATTTATCCGAAATCCCCTTTTCAGCAGTAATACGTTTTTTCCATACTAATTTGCAAGCTTCTAACTTGCCTTTCCTGATTTTTTGTCTCATTTTCTTCTGTTTTTAATTTTGAAAAATAAATTTCTGTTTGAGCGTAAATCTTCCCTTATAGATAGTGACGGTATGTTGTTGTCATAGCGTCACTATCCTTTCATTATAGTGACGCTATAACGATAGCATACCGTCACTATTTTTTTAAGAGAAAATCTGTTAGTTTTCGACCGGTTGAAAACGGCGGCGAAGGTAAGCTTTATATTCCAACTGTCCCATTATTTTTTCTTAGTACTTGCTTTTGACCTTTTCAGCCTGTTCTCTTTTTTCCTTTTTTTCTTTCATGTACTCTTCCTCAACAGGTTTTTTCAATGCACCCAATTCAGCATGTATACTGCTAAGTTCCATTAACTTATAGCCGCCATGTTTGTGGATGTATAATACTTTTTGGTCATAGATATATTGGGCTAGATTTATCAGCTTTTTCTTCTTAGGATGGCGGAAATGTCCATCAATAAAGATTTTTAAATACATGGTGAAATAAAGGCGGATATCTCCGTCGATTGCTATTCTGTTATCCAGCTCTTCTTCACTGATGATTTCTTCCTTTGAATGCTTCCCTGGAGCTTTTTTCATTGTTTGGACATTTCTTTTTACCTTGTCGTTTTTACTACCTTTTTTGGCATTTTTACTTTTCATAATCTACTAATTTTAACGTTGGTTAAACATGTGTTAATTCTAAAAATAATATCTGGAAAGTGAAATTGAACCTGCAAAAAGATTTGTTCTTTTGTCGCTTGCCAAATAGTATATATATAAAATAACTAGTGATGCAAATGATGAATAAAAATGGATTCAGTCGATGTGGGGAGAACTACATCAATCGTTTACGAAAGGAGGGGCGCTATTCTACAGCGCATGTCTATAAGAATGCCCTTTATTCTTTCAGTAAGTTTTGTGGTACGTTGAATATGTCGTTCAGGCAGGTCACCAAAGAACGTTTACGACGTTATGGTCAGTATCTTTATGAGTGTGGTTTGAAGCCTAATACGATTTCTACGTATATGCGTATGCTTCGTAGCATTTACAATCGGGGAGTGGAAGCAGGGAGTGCCCCTTATGTTCCCCGATTATTTCATGATGTCTATACAGGTGTGGATGTCCGACAAAAGAAAGCTTTGCCTGCCGGTGAGTTGCACAGACTTTTGTATGAGGATCCCAAATCGGAGCGTTTACGTCGTACACAAACTATTGCTGCTCTGATGTTCCAGTTTTGTGGAATGTCATTCGCTGATTTAGCTCATCTGGAAAAATCGGCTTTAGATCAGAGTGTATTACGCTATAATCGAATCAAGACGAAAACTCCCATGAGCGTGGAAGTGCTTGATACTGCCAGAGGAATGATTAATCAACTCCGAAGTAATCAGGAACCCATTCCTGATTGTCCGGACTATCTGTTCGACATACTTTGCGGTAATAAAAAACGGAAGGATGAAAGGGCATACCGTGAATATCAGTCTGCTCTTCGGAGATTCAATAATTGTTTGAAGGATTTGGCGAGAGCTCTACGTTTGAATTCTCCCGTTTCTTCTTACACACTCCGTCATTCCTGGGCAACGACAGCCAAGTATCGTGGAGTGCCAATTGAAATGATCAGTGAATCATTGGGACACAAATCAATAAAAACCACACAAATCTATTTAAAGGGTTTTGAGCTAAGAGAACGTACAGAGGTAAATAAAGGGAATTTATCTTACATTAGGAACTATCGTTTAGGTAGGTAATTAACGGTAAAGTGTTAGAAATCAGGGATGAAATGTATCCGTTACTTCTTAGGTAACGGATTATTATTCGATGCAAAGATATGCAAAAATACAAATAGTAAACAAGTAAAATCTTCTTTTTTTTCTGATTTGTTGAAATATACAACAAGAATATATCCGGACATGATGATTTTGTTTTATCATGCCCGATATTCTTATATTCTATTTTTTAAGATGCTTTTCCCTTCGCGTAGGTTAGAAAAACATTGCTGTAGGCGGTTCTTGTCCATATTTTTCTGTTTTCATCTGTTTTCTTGTGAATGAGTACCTTATCCGTTACCTAAGAAGTAACGGAAACTTAAGGGGTAAAAAAGTATGATTCTAACG
>OGDO01000097.1_pt1 | contig 59660 bp, 49 predicted proteins | sample 1570431 | NCBI WGS metagenome assembly OGDO01 (sample SAMEA2582183, study PRJEB24529) | metagenome | reverse complement strand
AAGCCTTCAGAAAACGATTCCTATGTCCGCTCCAGACCGTTCCAGTCCGCTCAAAGGAAAAAATGATCGACGGTGACGCTGATGTCCGCCATAAATCGGCAAATGGAGTAATAAAAATCATATTTGCTTTTTTTATCAGATATTTCGTATATTTGTATAGAGTTGTTTGACAGGATGAACCTCGATGTAAGTTTATTCGAGACTTGCGTTTCTAAATCATTACCTCATAAAAAAGCAATGCCGTAACTCATTCAGTTACAGCATTGCTTTGTAAATCCCCGGAAACCGCTGCGAGCGTCGATGCGCCCCGGTCGTACTCCTCCCAGAAAAGGGGCATCCGCTCCGAGCGGATGAAGCTGAAAAATTCATGGAATTCCTGCGTGGACTTATTTTTGTCGCGGGCGAAAAGCACCCCGCCGAGGTCGAAAACGATATTTTTCATGGCGTAAAGATAGCCATTTTTTCTTTGGTTCGGGATTTGCAGGTCTGCGTTCGAACAAAAACTCAGTTTATGAACCACGGCATAAGCATTCTTTTCCGCGCCATACCCCTCGCGATGGCGGCATTCTGTTTCGGTTACGGAGCCTACGTCTTCGCCGCCGGAAGCGATCCTTCACGGCTGACCGCAGGTCCCGTCGTCTTTTTCCTCGGCTCGATCTGCGTCGCGCTCTACTGCACGGCCGCGACCATCATCCGCCAGATCATCGGCACCTACAGCGCCGCCGCGAAGTATCTTTTCCCGGCCGTCGGTTACGCTTTCGCCGCCATGACGGTCATCTGCGGAATCTTCATCATCACGTCGAACATGACGGGCGCATACGTCACGGGGCATGTGGTCTGCGGACTCGGACTCATCACGGCCTGCGTCTCGACGGCCGCCACCTCCTCGACCAGATTCAGCCTGATCCCCAAAAACTCAGGCGACAGCAGTTTCTCGATCAATCCTGCGGGATTCTCGCGCGGACAAAGCTCGCTGCTGATCTTCATCGTATCGGCCGTGGCCGCCGGAGCATGGCTCTGGTGCATCCTGCTGTTTTCGATCGGGACGCTCCCGGCGCATATCGTCGCGGGCAGCGTCATGTTCGGCATCGCCTGCGTCTGCACCTCGCTGATCGCGCTGGTCGCCAGCATCGCCCGTCAGGCACGGGGCAGCTACACGATGGGCGAACGCCGCCGCTGGATGAGTCTGGTGCTCTGCATGGGCGGACTGGCTTTCGTGCTGGGGCTGATCCTGATCTTCACATTCCGGGGCGAGTCGATCAATTTCGTGGGCTTCGTACTGATCGGACTGGCGCTGATCTGCTGGAGCATTTCGAGCAAGGTGATCCTGCTGGCGAAAATCTGGCACGCCGATTTCCCGCTGGCCAACCGCATCCCGATCATTCCGGTACTCACGGCGCTGGCGTGCCTTTTCCTCGCCGCGTTCCTCTACGAAGCGGCGCTGTTCGAAACCAAATACTTCGTTCCGGCGCGCGTACTGACGGGATTCGGCGCCATCTGCTTCACGCTCTACTCCATCGTCTCGATTCTCGAAAGCGGCGCGAACAAGAAATAACGGCACCTCCGGATAACATCATCTTCCGACACACGAAAGCCTTTCGTCCGTTATGGCCGAAAGGCTTTTTCACATATGGCGGCGGACGGCGGTGCGGCAGATACAAAGCGACGCGCAGAGAACCGCCGCCGGAGAGAGGCCGGCTGCGGACAACCGACGGCGGACGACAAGCAGCCAGCAGCAGACTGCGGACAACCGACGGCGGACGACAGGCAGCCAGCAGCAGACGGCGGAGAACGTCTCAAGAGCGTCGGACTGGATGCTCCGTCTCGAATCCGCACTCCCGCCGAATCAGCGACGGCCGCCCGCAGATGCAGGCAGCCGTCGCAGCAAGGGATTCCGGCAGACTAAAAAAGGTGGAAAGCCACCGTCAGGCCGGCCATGACGATCGAGACCATCGACATCAGTTTGATGAGGATATTGAGCGACGGACCCGACGTATCCTTGAAGGGGTCGCCCACAGTATCGCCCACGACGGTCGCCTTGTGGCAGTCGGAGCCTTTACCGCCGAAATGCCCCTCTTCGACCATCTTCTTGGCGTTGTCCCACGCGCCGCCCGCATTGGCCATGAACACGGCCAGCACGAAGCCCGAACTCAGGCCGCCGACAAGCAGTCCCATGACGCCCGCCACGCCGAACACCAAGCCGACGACCACCGGCACGGCGATAGCCAGCAGACTCGGCAGCAGCATCTCGCGCTGGGCGCCGCGCGTCGAAATCTCGACGCAACGGGCATAGTCGGGAGTGCCCTCGCCCGTAAGGATGCCCTTGATCTCGCGGAACTGGCGGCGCACCTCGTTCACCATGCTCTGGGCCGCACGCCCCACGGCGTTCATCGTCAGGCCGCAGAACAGGAACGACATCATCGCGCCGACAAACACGCCGATCAGCACCGTCGGATTCATCAGCGACACGTGGTAATACTCCATAAAATCGAGGAGCGAAGCCTTCTCGACCAGCTGCGTCGTGCCGTTGGGCAGGTCGAGGGCCGTCACGCCGTTGTGCAGCAGTCCGATGCGTATCTCCTCGATATAGGAGGCCAGCAGCGCGAGGGCCGTCAGCGCGGCCGAACCGATGGCGAAGCCCTTGCCCGTGGCGGCCGTCGTGTTGCCCAGCGCATCGAGCGCATCGGTGCGTTTGCGCACTTCGGGTCCCAGCCCGCTCATCTCGGCATTGCCGCCGGCATTGTCGGCGATCGGGCCGTAAGCGTCCGTGGCGAGGGTAATGCCCAGCGTCGAGAGCATGCCGACCGCCGCGATGCCGATGCCGTAAAGGCCCAGCGACATACTCTGCGCGGACATGATATGCTCCATGTCGAAGCCGATGGCGCAAAGGTAGGCGAGGATAATCGCCACGCCGATCGTCAGGACCGGAACGGCCGTCGAGATCATGCCCGACCCGATACCCGCGATAATCACGGTGGCGGGTCCCGTCTGTGCGCTTCCGGCGATCTTCTGCGTCGGCTTGTAGGAGTGCGAGGTGTAATACTCGGTGGCCTGCCCGATGATGATGCCGGCCAAAAGCCCCGTGATGACCGAGAACGACAGTCCGAACCAGTTCTCGATTCCCAGCAGATAGAGGATGCCGAACGTCGCGCCGGCGATCAGCAGCGAACTGAAATTGACGCCCACGCCCAGCGAACGGAGCAGTTCGCGCATCGTGGCGCCCTCCTTGGTGCGCACGAGGAAGATGCCGATGATCGAAAGCACGATGCCCACGGCAGCGATCAGCATCGGCGCCAGCACGGCGCGCAGCTGCATGGCCATCCCGTCCGCCGAAGCGAAGGCGGCGGCTCCGAGAGCCGCGGTGGCGAGTATCGAGCCGCAGTAGCTTTCGTAAAGGTCGGCGCCCATGCCGGCCACGTCGCCCACGTTGTCGCCCACATTGTCGGCGATGGTCGCGGGATTGCGCGGGTCGTCTTCGGGAATTCCCGCCTCGACCTTGCCCACGAGGTCGGCGCCCACGTCGGCCGCCTTGGTATAGATGCCGCCGCCGACGCGCGCGAAGAGCGCCTGCGTCGAAGCACCCATGCCGAAGGTCAGCATGGTGGTCGTGATGACGACGAGTTTCTGCGGTCCGGTGACATCGACGAAATATTCGAGGATGACGTACCAGAACGAAATGTCGAGCAGGCCCAGCCCCACTACGACCAGCCCCATCACCGCGCCGCTGCGGAATGCGACCTTCAGGCCGCGGTCGAGCGACTGGCGCGCGGCGTTGGCCGTACGCGCCGAAGCGTAGGTCGCGGTCTTCATGCCGAAATAGCCGGCCAGTCCCGAAAAGAATCCGCCCGTCAGGAAGGCGAAGGGCACCCACGGGTTCTGCACCCCGGCGCCGTAGGCCAGATAGGCGAAAAACAGCGCCAGCACCACGAATACGATGGCGACGACCTTGTACTGCTGGCGCAGGTAGGCCATGGCGCCCCGGCGCACGTGCCCGGCGATCTCGCGCATGCGCGGCGTGCCTTCATCCTCGCGCTTCATCGCACGGTAAAACGCCCAAGCCAGCAACAGGGCGATAACCGCGGCAGCGGGAATGAACCAGAAAATGGAAGGAATGTTCATTTCGATAGAATTTGGTTTTAAGTTGGTAAATCGGTTATTACTACAAATATACGAAAATTCCCGAAACGGCGTCCCCGCAAAGGGACCGTTCCGTAGCACAAAAAAATCCCCGGACAGCTGTCCGGGGATTCGAATACCGACAAATCGGATTACGAACCGAAGTTGTCGTAGAGGATATTTTCGGGCGGCACGCCGAGACTGTCGAGCATCTTCACCACCGAAGCGATCATCATCGGAGGTCCGCACATGAGGTAGATGCAGTCCTCAGGCGCCTGATGGTTCTTCAGGTAATTCTCGTACAGCACGTTGTGGACGAAGCCCGGCGTGTACTTCACGCCTGCGGCGTCCGCTTCGGGATCGGGACGGTCGAGCGCCAGATTGAACGAGAAGTTGGGAAAATCCTTCTCGATGGCGTGGAACTCGTCGAGATAGGGAACCTCCTTCAGCGCACGCGCGCCGTACCAGAACGAAACGGGACGCTTGGTCTTCTCGGTCTTGAACAGGTGCATCAGGTGGCTGCGCATGGGCGCCATGCCGGCGCCGCCGCCGATGAAGATCAGCTCCTGCGTATCGGGCAGGTCGTCCGGCAGGAAGAACTCGCCGTAAGGACCCGAAATCGTGATCTTGTCGCCCGGCTTGCGCGAGAAGACATACGACGAGCAGATACCCGGATTGACCTTCATGAAGCCGCCCGTCGCCTTGTCGAACGGCGGAGTGGCGATACGGATGTTGAGCATGATGATATTGCCCTCGGCCGGGTGGTTGGCCATCGAGTAGGCGCGGAACGTGTCTTCGGGGTTGGTCGTAACCAGATCCCACATCTTGAACTTGTCCCAGTCGGCGCGGTACTTCTCATCGACGTCCATGTCCGAGAACTTGATGGCGTCGTACTTCGGGATGTCGATCTGAATGTAACCGCCGCTGCGGAACTTGAGGTTCTCGCCTTCGGGCAGCTTCACGACGAACTCCTTGAGGAAGGTCGAAATGTTGCGGTTGGAGACGACCGTACACTCCCACTTCTTGACACCGAGCACGGCTTCGGGCACCTTGATCCTGAGGTTTTCCTTCACCTTGACCTGACAGCCCAGACGCCAGTGGTCCTTGGCCAGCTTGCGCGAAATGAATCCGGTTTCGGTCGGCAGAATATCGCCGCCGCCTTCGAGCACCTGACATTTGCACATGCCGCACGAACCGCCGCCGCCGCAGGCCGAAGGCAGGAACACCTTGTTGTTGGCCAGCGTCGAAAGCAGCGTCGAGCCGCTCTCGGCGGTGATGACCTTCTCGCCGTCGTTGATGTCGATGGTCACTTCGCCCGACGAGGTCAGTTTAGCCTTTGCGAAGAGAAGCAGCCCCACCAAGAGGAGGGTTACAGCCAGAAAGGCAATGATTGCAACTATAATAGTCAATTCCATGTTTTCCGAATCTCTTTTAAGGTTAGAACTGAATACCGGAGAAGATCATGAAGGCGATACCCATCAGGCCGGTGATGATAAAGGCGATACCCGGCCCCTTGAGCGCCGCAGGAATCTGCGAGTAAGTCGTCTTCTCGCGGATCGCGGCCATCATCACGATAGCCAGCCACCAGCCCAGACCGGAGCCCAGACCGTAGACGATCGACTGCCAGAGCGACGTAAGCTCCAGCGCATCGACTTTCTGCTGCATGAAGAGCGAGCCGCCCATGATGGCGCAGTTCACGGCGATCAGCGGCAGGAAGATGCCCAGCTGGCTGTAAAGCGTCGGCGAGAACTTCTCGACGGCCATCTCCACCAGCTGCACGAAAGCCGCGATGGTGGCGATGAAGACGATGAAGGTCAGGAAGTCCAGATTGACGTCCGGAAGCCCGGCCCACGCGAGGGCGCCCGCCTTGAGTACGTATTCATACAGGAAGTAGTTCAGCGGCACGGTCATCACCATTACGAACGTAACGGCGGCGCCGAGGCCGAGGGCGGTTTTGACGCTCTTCGAAACGGCGATGTAGGAACACATGCCGAAGAAGAACGCGAAGACCATGTTGTCGATAAAGATCGACCGGATAAAGATATTCAATGATTCCATACGCTATTCTCCTATTTTTCCTGTAAATCCTTGTTGCGCGAACGGTGCACCCAGATGATGCAGCCCACGATGATCAGCGCCATCGGCGGGAAGAGCATCAGGCCGCAGTTGGAGTAGAAACCGCCCTCGGCGATATACCAGCTCTCAGGAACGATGCGGAAGCCCAGCAGCGAACCCGAACCGAAAAGCTCGCGGAAGAAAGCCACGATCACCAGAATCAGGCCGTAGCCCAGACCGTTGCCGATACCGTCGAGCAGTGACGCCCACGGCTTGTTGGCCAGCGCGAAGGCCTCGATGCGGCCCATGACGATACAGTTGGTGATGATAAGGCCCACGTAAACCGACAGCTGCTTGGAAACCTCGAAAACGTAGGCTTTAAGCACCTGATCGACCAGAATTACCAGCGCGGCGATAACCACCAGCTGTACGATGATGCGGATGCGCGAGGGCACGCCGTTGCGCAGCAGCGACATCACCAGATTCGAGAATCCCGTCACGACCGTCACGGACAAGGCCATGACGATGGCGGGTTTGAGCTGTACGGTGACGGCCAGCGCCGAGCAGATACCCAGAATCTGCACGATGACCGGGTTGTTCGCGGAGAACGGCCCCGTCAGGAACTTCATGTTCTTAGCCGAAAACAAAGGCTCTTTTTCGTTCTTACTCATTGTTTTCTACATTTTCTTCGTTAGACTCATCCCGCACGGGAGCAAATACGACCTGCTCGACCGCGGCCTTGCGCTTGGCTTCGAGCAGCGGCAGGTAGTGTTCCATGCTGTTGTAGAGCATCGCCGTCACGCCGTCCGAGGTCTTCGTACCGCCGGAAATGGCGTCGACCTCATGTTCGGGGTCCTGAGCGCCGCCCTTGCGCAGTTTCACGGAGACGAACTCGTCGCCTTTGAAGATCTTCTTGCCGACGAACTGCGCCTGATATTTCGGCGTTGCGATCTCGGCGCCCAGACCGGGGGTCTCGCCCTTGTGGGCCATGATGATACCGGCCACGGTGTCCATATCCTTTTCGAGGGCGATATAGCCCCAGACGGGTCCCCAGAGGCCCATGCCGGTCACGGGAATCACCACGCGGCCGTCGGCGGCTTCGAATACGGGGAACTTGCCGTCGTCGAAAGCGCCCTGAAGGTCCTTCAGCAGCTCGAAGACATCCTCGCCTTCAAGCTCGTTGCCGTCGGCGTCGAGCACGTAGCCCTTGATGAAGGCGTCGTAATTCTCACCCTGCGCCGAGAGCGACGAAAGGATCGACTGCTTCTTCTCGTTCAGCTCGTTGGCGTACTGGCGCGACTGGAGCGAAAGTGCGGCCACGGCCAGCAGCGTCGCTACGATGACCACCATCACCGTCGAGTACATTATAATATATGCGTTGCCGTTCTTGTCGCTGAACAGCCCCTTTTTCTTCTCGTCCTTCAGTTCGACGAACGCCGAGGCGGGGGCCATGCAGACCGGGCATTTTTCGGGTGCGGCGTCTCCTTCGTGAATGTAGCCGCAAACGGTGCATTTGAATTTTTTCGTTGCCATATTCTCCCCTATTTTGCCAGTTTAACACGTTTCTTTCTGCGCGAGATGTTCGCCTCGACCACATAGTAGTCCACCAGCGGAGCCAGCGCATTCATGAAGAGGATCGACAGCATCATGCCTTCGGGATAGGCCGGATTGACCACGCGGATCAGCACGGCCAGCGCACCGGTCATCAGACCCACGATGTATTTGCCCTTGTCGGTCTGCGCCGAGGTGACGGGATCGGTGGCCATGAAGACCGCACCGAAAGCGAAACCGCCGACGATCAGGTGCCACCATGCCGGATAGGTCGTCACGCCGAGCGCTTGGAAGAGATAGCCCATCGCCAGACCGCCGACGAACACCGAGACCATCGTGCGCCACGAAGCGACGCCCGTGAAGAGCAGGATCGCCGCGCCGATCAGGATCGCCAGCGTCGAAGTCTCGCCCACGCAGCCCGGAATGAAACCGAGGAAGGCGTCCATGGCCGAATAGCCCATCTGGCCCGTGGTGCTCAGGTTTTCGAGCGCCGTTGCGCCGGAGAAGCCGTCCACCACGCCCTCGCCGGAGGTCATGCCCGCGATCCACACCGTCGCGCCCGACATCGAGGGCGTATAGGCGAAGAAGGCGAAGGCGCGCGCCAGCAGCGCGGGATTGAAGACGTTCATGCCCGTACCGCCGAACACCTCCTTGCCGAAGACGACGGCGAAGGCGGTCGAGAGAGCCACCATCCAGAGCGGAATGTCCACCGGCATGATCATCGGGATCAGCAGACCCGACACCAAGAAGCCCTCGTTGACCTCGTGGCCGCGGAACTGGGCGAATGCGAACTCGATGCCCAGACCCACGACGTACGAAACGACGATCAGGGGGAGCACCTTGAGGAATCCGAACCAGAGCGAAGCCCAGAATTCGGGCTGCACGCCCTGTGAGAGGAAGTGCATGTAACCCGTGTTATAGAAACCGAACAGAAGCGCCGGCATCAGGGCGACGACCACCATGATCATCGTACGCTTCATGTCGTTGCAGTCGCGGATATGCGCGCCTTTGGAAGTCGTCGTGTCGGGTACGAACAGGAACGTTTCGAACGCATCGAACGTCGATTCCAAGAAGCCCAGCTTGCCACCCTTGGTGAACGTGGGCTTGAGCTTGTCTACTAAATTGCGTAATGCGCTCATCGTTAAGCCTCCTTAATCATTAAGTTAATACCGTCGCGGATGATCTGCTGAATCTCGATCTTCGAGGGATCGACGAACTCGCAAAGCGCGAAATCCTCTTCGACCACTTCGTAGATGCCGAGGTTTTCCATCTTGTCGATGTCGCCGGCGAGACACGCCTTGAGCAGGTACATCGGGTAGATGTCCATCGGCAGATAGCGCTCGTAAAGGCCCGTCACCACGAACGGACGCTCGCCGCCGTTCATGTTGGTATCGAGATTGTACTCCTTCTTGGGGCAGAGCCACGAGAAGTAGGCGCGCGATACGGAGAATTTGTTGAAACGGGGCATCGCCCAGCCCAGCAGCTCGAACTTGTCGCCTTCGGGAATCACCGTCAGCTGGTTGGCATAGAAACCGATGAAGCCGTCGGCCGCGGTTTTCGCACCCGTGAGCACGTTGCCCGAAATGATGCGCACATGGTCGCCCTCCTTCTGAGGCTTCACGTTGCCCTTGAGGATCGAATCGACCTTGGCGCCCGCGATGATGCGGCAATACTGCGGCTTTTCGATCTCCGAGCCGGCCACGGCGATGATCTTCGTCATATCGACGCGGCCCTCGTTGAACAGACGGCCGATGATCGCCAGATCCTGAATGTTGACCGTCCACACGACTTCGCCCTTGTTCACGGGGTCGATGTGGTGGATCTGCACGCCGACGTTGCCGACGGGGTGCTTGCCCGCGAAGGCATGCGTCTCGGCGCCCTTGAGCGCAGTCATCTGCCCCTCGGCCTTGGCGCGCACCGAAAGATGCACCTTGCCCGAAGTGAGTTTGCGCATTACGTCGATACCGGTCTGGAGGTTCTTCTGCTCGGCGCGCAGGACGTAGTTGTAGTCCGGAGCCAGCGGCGCGGAATCGAAGGCGGAGATGAAGACCGCTTTCGGCGTGTCGTTCGGGTCGGCGATAACGCCGTAGGGTCGCTGCACGATCATGGGCCAGAGACCCGACTTGAGCAGCAGCTCGACAATCTCCTCGCGGGAAGCCTTCTGCAGATCGGGCTTCGCGAACTCCTCGTAGCTCTGTACGGAGGCCGGCGTCACGGTCACGGAGAGAATCTTGCGCTTCTCGCCGCGGTTGACGGCCGCAACCGTACCGCTGACGGGCGACGTGAAGAGGATGCGCTCGCTGTACTTGTTGAAGAACAGCGGCGTACCGGCTTTCACCTCATCGCCCACCTTAACCAGCAACTTGGGAGTCACGCCCTCGAAATCGAGAGGCGAGAGGGCATACTCCGAAGCCAGCGGCGCGTCGGCCAGAGACTCCTGAGCCTTTCCCCGGAGATTGATGTCGAGACCCTTGCGTAGTGTAATGATTTTCGACATGGTTAAAGATTTTGATTGTTATGTTTGGATATATTTTGGGTTCGTCGTGCGTTGTTAGTGTGCTAACAGCCATAATTCGCGTGCGAAAATACGAATTTTTTCCGAGAATCCGGTATGCAATATCTATTATTTTTTAATTTACTTAAAATTCGTACATTTGTCGCGATGACCGATCAATTCGTCAACATACACACCCACCGCCCGACCGGCCGCGGCATCGAACTGCGGACAGCCGGAATTCATCCGTGGAATGCTGACAAAGAAGACGTTAGCACGATCGTGCCGTTGCTCGGCGACGTGCAGGCCGTCGGCGAAACGGGACTCGATTTCGTGCATGGCGCCGACCGTGAAACACAGTTGGCGGCGTTCAGGGCGCAGCTCGCGCTGGCGCGCGAACGGCGGCTGCCCGTGGTTCTGCACTGCGTCAGGGCTTTCGAGCCGGTCATGCGCGAACTGGACGCCTGCCGGCCCCGCGCAGCGATCTTCCACGGCTTCATCGGATCGCCCGAACAGGCCCGCCGGGCCGTCTTAAAAGGCTATTACCTCTCGTTCGGCCTGCGCGCCTTCGCATCGCCCAAGACGCTGGAATCCCTGCGCGAAACGCCCCTCTCGCAGCTTTTTCTCGAAACCGACGACAGCGACGTCCCGATCGAAGAGATTTACGCGCGCGCCGCGAAAGTAAAAGGCGTCACGCCGGAGGAACTGCAACGGGCGACGCTGGAAAACTACGGACGGATATTTACGACCGGGCCGCAAGGGCAGGACAAGGCGGCCGGAACGCCGCCGCTCCCGGCCCGATAAAACGAACACAGCAATTGAAAATGAATACGGATAATTGGCTTGAACGCACCGAGCTGCTGCTCGGCAAAGAGAAACTCGACCTGCTCCGAAAGGCCCACGTACTGGTCGTCGGGCTGGGCGGCGTGGGAGCCTATGCCGCCGAGATGATCGTCCGGGCCGGCGTGGGCCGCATGACCATCGCCGATGCCGACGCCGTGGCGCCGAGCAACATCAACCGCCAGCTGGTCGCCCTCCACTCGACCGTCGGCCGCCAAAAAGCCGAAATTCTGGCCGAACGCCTGCGCGACATCAACCCGGAGATAGAACTCACGGTGGTCAGCCGCTATATCAAGGACGAGGAGACCGACCTGCTGCTCGACGCCGCGAAATACGACTACGCAGTGGACGCCATCGACACCCTCTCGCCCAAACTGGCGCTGATAAAGGGTGCTTTGGACCGTTCGCTGCCGCTGGTCAGCTCGATGGGCGCAGGGGCCAAGACCGACCCGACGAAGATGGAGATCGCCGACATCTCCAAGACCCACCACTGTCCGCTGGCCCACATGCTGCGCAAGCGGCTCCACAAAATCGGCGTCCGCAGCGGTTTCAGGGCCGTCTACTCGCCCGAACCGATGCGCGAAGGGGCGCTGATCCTCTGCGAGGAGCAGAACAAGAAGTCGAACGTCGGCACCATATCCTACATCCCCGCGCTGTTCGGCATCGGCTGCGCGTCGGTCGTAATCCGCGGCCTGATCGGAGAAATGAACTAAAAACGCATATCCTTATGAAACCGAACATCGTATTTCTGGACGAGTACACACTCGGAGGCGCCGACCTCGGCCGGCTCCAAGCCTTGGGCGAATACAAGGGTTACGCCCGCACGACGCCGGAAGAGCTTCCCGACCGCTGCCGCGAAGCCGACGTGATAATCACCAACAAGGTGGTCCTGCGCCACGAAACGCTTCAGTCCCTGCCCCGGCTGCGGCTGATCTGCGTAGCCGCCACCGGCACCAACAACATCGACCTCGAAGCCGCGGCCGAGCTGGGGATCGAGGTAAAGAACGCCGCAGGCTACTCGACGCACTCCGTGGCCGAAACCACCCTCGGAGCGGCCATCGCACTGCGTCGCAACATCGTCTATTACGACCGTTACGTCAAGAGCGGCGCCTACTCCGCCGCCGGACAGCAGTTCCATTTCGCACTGCCCACCCACCAGCTCTACGGCTCGAAATGGGGCATCGTCGGACTCGGCGCCATCGGCCGCGAGGTAGCACGGCTGGCAGCGGCATTCGGCTGCGAAGTGTGCTACACCTCGACGTCGGGCGTCGTACGCGAAGAGCCTTACCCCGCGCTTCCGCTCACCGAACTGCTGGGCCGCTCCGACATCGTCTCGATCCACGCCCCGCTGAACGACCGCACCCGCGGACTGATCGGCGCGCCGGAACTGTCGGTCATGAAACGCTCGGCCCTCCTCATAAACGTCGCCCGCGGCGGCATCGTCGATGAAGCGGCGCTGGCCGAAGCACTCGACCGGGGTTCGATCGCCGGCGCGGCCCTCGACGTCTTCTCGCGCGAACCCTTCGCCGCCGACAGTCCGCTGCTCGGCATCCGCGAACCCGACCGCCTGCTGCTCTCGCCCCACAACGCATGGTCGCCCCGCGAAGCCGTGGACGTGCTGGTAGGATGCGTCGAGGAGAATATCAAAACATTTTATGGCAACGACTGATGCCATGACGACGGAAAAGACGAAAACGGCTCTCCCCGGAACCGCCGCGGAATCGGATGCGGCAACACCGGCACAGAAACCGGCAACGGAGCCGGCCACAATAACAACAGCACAGAGGAGAACGGAATCGGATGCGGCGGAGACGAGAGAATCGGCAGAAACGTATACAATTGCGCGAGAATCCGGCAAGACCGCGAGCACATCGGGGACAACGTCAGGACCGACAACAACTGCGGAAGCAGGCACTTCAACAGCCACGGTCCCCACGACCGACCGACGCCAAAAAGTCTTCGACTGGCTCGACAGCCACGGCATCGCCTACACGTGGTACGAACACCCCGAAGCCCCGACCATCGAAATCGCACGCCGATACTGGCGCGACGACGGCTCGAAGCACTGCAAGAACCTTTTTTTCCGCAACCACAAGGGCAACCGCCACTACCTCGTGGCGTTCGACTGCGAGCAGAACCTCGCCATCCACGACCTCGAACGCCGCCTGCGGCAGGGCAAGCTCTCGTTCGCGTCGGAACAGCGCATGGAGCGCTGGCTCGGACTGCGTCCCGGCTCGGTGTCGCCCTTCGGGCTGATCAACGACCCGGAGCGCCACGTACACCTGTTTCTGGACCGGAATCTGGAGAGATTCCCGGCCTATTCGTTCCACCCCAACGACAACCGCGCCACGGTGGTCGTCTCCCGCAGCGAGTTCCTGCGCTACCTCGCCGCCGTAGGCAATACGTACGAATTCATCGAACTCTACTGACTCCGTCATGCGCAGCAGCGATCGCCGCAGACGAAAAACTTCCGGTCCGCGCCATCACCCAAGGCAGCCCCGGAGGTCCGCGGCGCGAAGCTTCTGCAGAAAGCGGTACGATTGCCGAAACAGCAGACGTTGTTCGGAGGAACCCACACCCGCACAAATTTCGTCCGGTTCCGCTCCACCATGCGCAGGAATTCATTATCTTTGACTATTGCAAAACCCAAAAAAAAGAATCGGCATGAAGAAATTTACGCTCACCCTGCTCCTGATTTTCGGCACGGTTTCCGCGCTCTTCGCCCAGCAGAGCGTCCGGGAGGATATCTTCGCTTTTCTGAAGCGCGAAGGCTATGTCCCGACGTTCGACGAAGACAGGGACATTCTGTTCAAAGTACAGGGAATCAACTACTACGCCATCATAAAAGAAGTGGCGGACATGGATTACGCCTACGTGGAGGTATCGGCGAATTTCACTGCCGACGTCCCTTATGACAAACTGCTGGCGATTTCCAACGATCAGAACCGGGACAAATTCGTTTGCAAGTGTTCGGCGGAGCGAGACGGAGAGGACAACTGCTTCAAGGTCGCCATGGAATTCATCACAAACAACCGGACGAATACCGAATACCAGATGGCGCACGCCCTGCGTCTCCTACCCGGCCGGATCGAGAAGTTCAAGGAGGAGCTCGACTAAGAGCAGCGCGAAGCATCCGGCCGGAAACCGTTCCGCACCCGGAACCGGATTCCGCCCCGAAACAAAAATCCCGCACTTTACGGTGCGGGATTTTTTGTGTCAGCAAGCGGGCTATTTCAGCTCCACGAGCGCCTTGCCGGTCATTTCGGCAGGCTGTTCGAGGCCCATCAGGCGGAGCACCGTGGGAGCCACGTCGGCCAAGATGCCGTCGTGCACCGACTTCACGCGGTCCGAAACGACCACGATGGGCACCGGATTGAGCGAGTGCGCCGTATTGGGCGTACCGTCGGCATTGACGGCGTTGTCGGCATTGCCGTGGTCGGCGATCATCACGACCTCGTAACCGTTGGCCTTGGCCGCTTCGACGACCTTGGCGACGCATCCGTCTACGGCCTTCACCGCTTTGACGATGGCCTCGTAAACGCCCGTATGGCCCACCATGTCGCCGTTGGCGAAGTTCAGGCAGATGAAGTCGAACTTCCGCTCACCGAGCGCGGCGGCCAGCTTGTCAGCCACTTCCGGAGCGCTCATTTCGGGCTGGAGGTCGTACGTGGCGACCTTGGGCGACGCGACGAGGATACGCTCTTCGCCTTCGAACTCCGCTTCGCGGCCGCCGTTCAGGAAGAACGTGACGTGGGCGTATTTCTCGGTCTCGGCGATGCGCAGCTGCCGCAGGCCCAGCTTCGAGACGTACTCGCCGATGGTGTTGGGTACATTCTCCTTGTCGAAGAGGATGTGCAGGCCCGTGAACTTGGCGTCATAGGGCGTCATGCAGCAGTAGTAGAGCGGCATGGTGTGCATCCCTTCGGCCGGCATGTCCTCCTGCGTCAGCACGACGGTCAGCTCCTTGGCGCGGTCGTTGCGGTAGTTGAAAAAGATCACCACGTCGTTCGGGCGGATCATGCCGACGGGCTGTCCGTTCTCGTCGATGCGCACGAAAGGCTTGATGAACTCGTCCGTCACGCCCTCGTCATAGGACTTCTGGACGGCTTCGACCATGTCCGACGAACGTTCGCCGATGCCGTTGACCAGCGCGTCGTATGCGATCTTCACACGCTCCCAGCGCTTGTCGCGGTCCATGGCGTAATAACGGCCGATCACCGTAGCGATCCTGCCCGTCGTGGCGGCGAGGTGCTTTTCGAGGTCGGCGACGAAACCCTTGCCGCTGCGCGGGTCGGTGTCGCGGCCGTCCATAAAGCAATGCACGTAGGTATTGTCGAGGCCGTAGGCCGCCGAAATGTCGCACAACTTGAAGAGGTGCTCCAGCGACGAGTGTACGCCGCCGTCCGACACCAGCCCCATGAAGTGCATGTTCACACCGTTCTTTTTGGCGTATTCGAACGCTGCCTTCACCTCAGGATTCTCCATGATCGAGTTGTCGCGGCAGGCGCGGTTGATCTTCACGAGATCCTGATAAACCACGCGGCCGGCGCCGATATTGAGGTGTCCGACCTCCGAGTTGCCCATCTGTCCTTCGGGCAGGCCGACGTTCTCGCCGTCGGTGCGCAGCTGGGCGTGGGGATATTTCTCCGTCATGGCCGAGATATATTCGGGATGCACGGTCGAAATCACATCGGCCTTGTCGTGATGGCCGTTGCCCCAGCCGTCGAGGATCATCAATAATACCTTGTTATTCATAATCGTTTGTTTTTAGTAATTATCTCATCTGTTTCGCTCCGGCCCATGCCGTCGCACCGTTTGGCCTATGCACCGCCGATTCCGCACCCGGCAAATATCCGTCGCAGCGCGACCGGGAACCGTGTCGGAACCGCCGCCGAACATTGCAGCCGGGAACCCGCCGCCGAACATTGCAGCCGGAAAATCACAGCCGCCCCGCCGCAAATTCATCAGCCGGCAACTTGCCAAAAGGCGGTTCGCCGCCGGAATCGGACGGCCTAATGCAACTGCGCCATTATCAGCTCCACGGCCTTGTCGATGGCCGCCTGCAACCCGTCGGGGTTCTTGCCGCCGGCCGTGGCGAAGAACGCCTGACCGCCGCCGCCGCCCTGCATCAGTTTCGCAGCTTCGCGCACCACGGCTCCGGCATTTACGCCCTGCGCCGTGATCTCTTCGCCGAGCATCACCGTCAGCATCGGCTTGCCGTCGTTGACCGAACCCTGCACGAGCACCAGTTTCGGAGCACGCGCACGCAGACAATAGGCCAGATCCTTGACGAATTCGGGCGTACGGTCGGTCTGCGTGGCGATCAGCTGCACGCCGCGGCGTTCGGGCGTCGAGGCGATGATCTTATCGGCCCACTGCGCAACCTGCTCGCGGCGCATGGTCTCGACCTCCTTCGACAGCGCTTCGTTGCTTTCGAACATCTTCTTGACGGCCTGCAGCACCTGCGGGTTATGCAGATAGTCGCTGATGTCGCGCATCGTATCCTCGGCGGCATAGATGATCTGCTCGGCGCGCTCGCCCGTCACGGCCTCGATACGGCGCACGCCGGCCGAAATGGCGCTTTCGTTCAGGATCTTGAAGAAGCCGATGTTGCCCGTGGCGCTGGTATGCGTACCGCCGCACAACTCGACCGACGAGCCGAAGCGGACCATGCGCACCTTGTCGCCGTACTTCTCGCCGAAGAGCATCATCGCACCGCATTTCTCAGCCTCCTCCTTGGTGGCTTCGCGGTTCTCTTCGAGCGGATAGTTGGCCCGCACGGCGCGGTTTACAAGCATCTCGACCTCGCGCAGCTCCTGCGGGGTCATTTTCTGGAAATGAGAGAAGTCGAAACGCAGGATTTCGGGCGTCACCATCGAACCTTTCTGCTCGACATGCTGTCCGAGGACCTTGCGCAGCGCCTCGTGCATGAGGTGCGTGGCCGTATGGTTGTTGGCCGCGGACTGACGCTTCGCGGCGTCCACGACGGCCGTGAACCCGGCCGCGGGATTTTCGGGCAGCTCCCTGACGATATGGATAATCAGTCCGTTTTCCTTCTCGGTGGCCACGACCGCGATGCGCTCGTCGGCGTTCTCGATATAGCCGATGTCGCCGATCTGACCGCCCGAATTGCCGTAGAACGGCGTGCGGTCGAAGACCAGCTGGTAAGAGGTCTTGCCTTTGGAGGTCACGCGGCGGTAGCGGGCGATCCGGACCTGCTCGGTCAGCGTATCGTACCCCGTGAAGAGGCTCTCCCTGATGGGGAACAGCTCCACCCAGTCGTCGGTATCGACGGCCGCAGCGTTGCGCGAACGCTCCTTCTGGGCCTGCAGTTCGGTTTCGAAGGCCGCGAGGTCCACGCCGACGCCCTGCTCGCGGGCGATCAGCTCCGTCAGGTCGATCGGGAAGCCGAACGTATCGTAGAGTTCGAAGGCGTCCTTGCCCGAAATCAGCTCCCGGCCCTCGCCCTTGGTCTTTTCGATCACGCCGTCCAGCAGGTTGATGCCCGTGGCCAGCGTACGCAGGAACGAAGCCTCCTCCTCCTCGATCACCTTTTCGATCAGCGACTGCTGGGCCTTCAGTTCGGGGAACTGCTCCCCCATCTGCTCCACCAGTCCGGGAACGAGCTTGCAGATCGTCGGCTCCGTAAAGCCGAGGTAGGTATAGCCGTAACGCACGGCGCGGCGCAGGATGCGGCGGATGACGTAACCGGCCTTGACGTTCGACGGCAGCTGGCCGTCGGCGATCGAAAAGGCGATGGCGCGCAGGTGGTCGGCGATGACGCGCATCGCCACGTCGCACTTGGCGTCGGCGCCGTAAACCTTGCCCGACAGCTGCGAAATACGCTGGATCGTAGGCTGGAAGACATCGGTGTCGTAATTGGACTTCTTGCCCTGCAGAATCATGCACAGACGCTCGAAGCCCATGCCCGTATCGACATTGCGGGCCGGCAGCGGCTCCAGCGAGCCGTTGGCCTTGCGGTTGAACTGCATGAAGACGAGGTTCCAGATCTCGATCACCTGCGGATGGCCCGCATTGACCATCTCGCGGCCCGGCTTGGCGGCGATCTCCGCCTCGTCGCGCAGGTCGAAATGAATCTCCGAGCAGGGACCGCAGGGACCCGTCTCGCCCATCTCCCAGAAGTTGTCGTGCTTGTTGCCGCGGATGATGTGGTCTTCGGGCAGGAATTGCTTCCAGTAGTCGTAAGCCTCCTGATCGAAGGGCACGCCGTCCTCCTCCGAGCCTTCGAAAACCGTGGCGTACATGCGGTCGGCCGGCAGTTTGTAGACGCCGCCCAGCAGCTCCCACGCCCACTCGATCGCCTCTTTCTTGAAGTAGTCGCCGTAAGACCAGTTGCCCAGCATCTCGAACATCGTGTGGTGATAGGTGTCGTGGCCCACCTCTTCGAGGTCGTTGTGCTTGCCCGACACGCGCAGGCACTTCTGGGTATCGGCCGCACGCGGATATTTGCGGGGCGCGTTGCCCAGAAAGATGTCCTTGAACTGGTTCATGCCCGCATTGGTGAACATCAGCGTGGGGTCGCCCTTCACGACCATCGGCGCCGAAGGCACGATCACATGGCCCTTGCTCTCGAAGAAGTCGAGAAAGGCGCGGCGAATTTTATTCGATTCCATATATAAGATTTTATCCGATTCTTTCGTTTGTGATTTCGGGTTGCAAAATTACACAATTAAAGTTAAATTTGCATCCTATTAACAGGAGTTTTTTCCACGATGGGGCAAAAAGGGCAAAGATCGGATACACACACGCTGACGCACGAGGCGCAGACACTGACGCGCGACGTGGTCACCGCCCCGTTCCGCCTGCGCACCTACCGTCTGATCCGCAAGATACTCATCGGCTTCATTCTCGTCTCGATCGCCAACGTACTCTTCTCCTACTTCTTCTACACCCCGAAGATGTACCGCATCATCCGCGAGAACCGCGATCTGGTGATCAAATACCGCATCCTGCAGGACCGCATCCGCACGGCGCAGCGCCACGTGGACGAAATACGCCACCGCGACAACTACGTCTACCGTTCGCTCTTCTCGACCGACACGATGTCGATCGAAGGCGTCTGGCAGCCCTACCCCGACACCAAATACGCCGCGCTGCTCGACGACGACTACGCCCCTCTGATGGTCGGCACGTGGCGGCAGCTCGACGCGCTGGCCCGTACGCTCTACCTCGAATCGGTGTCGTTCGACGAACTGCAGGCCTTCTCGCAGGACAAGGAGAAGATGTCGGCGGCGGTTCCGGCCATCTGGCCCATCGACCGTTCGGCGCTGCACAACAACCACATCGGCGCATTTTCGCCGCGCCGCTACCACCCCGTACTCCACCGCGTGCAGGCCCACACGGGCGTCGATTTCGGCTGCGACCGGGGTACGCCGGTATACGCCACCGGCGACGGCGAGGTTGAACTGGCCGTCGGCAGCGGCTACAACGGCGGCTACGGCTATCAGGTGCTCGTAAACCACGGTTTCGGCTACAAGACCCGCTACGCCCACCTGAGCAAGGTGCTGGTCAAACCGGGCGAACGCGTGACCCGCGGTCAGGTGATCGCCGAAACGGGCAACACGGGACGCTCGACGGGGCCCCACCTCCACTACGAAGTGATTCACAAGGGTACGCCCGTGAATCCGGTCAACTATTTCAACCGCGACATGACCGCCGCCGAATACGACGACCTGATGGCGCGGATGCGTGAAACCAATTTCGAAATGTAACGTATGGCCGGAAAAAAGGACCTGATACGGCTTCGCAAGCGTAAGCGCCGCAAACAGAACATCATACGCGCCACGATCCATTTCTTCGTATGGGCGGGCGTCGCCGTGCTCTACTACATCGGTTTCTCGGTGTTCTTCGACACGCCCGTCGAGTACGAGCTCAAGCACTCGACCGACCGCCTGCGCCGCGAATACACGGCCCTCGTCCAGCGATACGACACGCTGACGACGGTGATGCGCAACCTCTCGGAACGCGACCGCAACGTCTTCCGCATCCTCTTCGAGTCGGACCCCTACGACTTCGACTCGGAGTACGAGCGCAAGCAGGCCGCCACCTACGAAAACATCTTCAACCGTTCGTCGCGCCGTCTCAAACGCGAGCTGCGCGAACGCGTGGCCGAAATGGAGACGCGGCTCGACGAGCTGAACGACACCTACCTCGACCTGCAGGCGCGCATCGACTCGGCCGGCAGCCGGTGCGACAACATCCCGTCGATCCAGCCCGTGATCAACAAGCAGCTGACGCTGCTCACGGCTTCGTACGGCATGCGCATCCACCCCTTCTACAAGACGCTGCAATCGCATCAGGGCGTGGACTACACCATTCCCGAAGGGTCGCGCGTCTTCGCCACGGCCGACGGAACGGTGCGCGAGGTGGCCCAGCGCAACTCGACGTCGGGACAGACCGTCGTCATCGACCACGGCAACGGCTACGAGACTTCGTACAACCACCTCTCGAAGATCAACGTCCGCAAGGGCCAGCAGGTGCGCCGCGGCGACATCATCGCCCTTTCGGGCGACACGGGCCTTTCGCTGGCGCCCCACCTCCATTACGAAGTCCGCTACAACGGCATGCGCGTGGACCCGATCCACTACTTCTTCATGGAGCTTTCGCCCACCGAATACCAGCGTCTGATGCGCATCGCCCAGTCGGGCATGCAGTCGTTCGATTGACAGCCTGCACCGAAACTCAAAAAACCGCGCCTTCTGCGGCGTTCCCTATTTTCCGCCACGACATGACACACCCCGGCTCCGAAATAAAACTGATCCTTCTGGATTTCGACGGCACGCTGGCCGACACCCGGCGTGCCAACACGCTCGCCTATGTCGCCACGCTGCGCGAAGCGGGTTATACGCTCACCGAAGAGGAGTATGCGGCCCGCTATTTCGGCATGCGGTGCGACGATTTCCTGACCCGGATCGGCATCGCCGACCCGGCCGAACGCGAACGGCTGCGGCTGCGCAAGATCGCGCTCTACCCCACGTTTTTCGACACCGTGCGGCTCAATAGGCCGTTATGGGATTTCTGCCGGCAGTTCCGTGCGCAGGGCGGCCGCGTGTGGATCGTCTCGACGGGCAGCCGCGCCAATATCGACAACGCCATGCGGCATCTGGGAATCGCCGGACCGCAAGCCGTCCGGCGTCTCGAAACGCCGGACGAAGACACGTCACGCAAAGGAGAGAGACTGCCGGAGGAAAACGCGGTGGACGGGATTCTTTCGGGCGCCGACGTCGCGCGCAGCAAACCCGCCCCGGACTGTTTTCTGGAAGCCATGCGCCGCGAGGGCTGCACGCCGCGCGAGACCCTGATTTTCGAGGATTCCGAGATCGGTCTCGAAGCGGCCCGCCGCAGCGGAGCGTCGTATTTCAGGGTGAAACTCTGAGCCGTCTCAGCCCCGTTTGCAGATTATCCGGAAATCGCAGAACTTGCAGGTATCGGCGTCCTCGCACTGGCGGAACGGCACCGCGGGGTCGTACATTTCGGCCAGCTGCGCGCGCAGCAGCTCCTCGAAACGTTCGCGGTAAAGCGTATAGCGCGCCCCCCTGACGCCCAGCTGCTTGTCGTCCAGCTGCGGCGAATAGTCGGGGCGGTTCATGCTGCGGACGTAGTAGAGCGCGGGTTCGGCGTCGCAGCCCCGCGTATGGTGCAGGATCATCGAATAGAGCAGCGTCTGCAGGATATTGGACAGCCGCTGTTTGCCGGTTCCGGTGAAAAGGCTCTCCACGCCGTCGAACTCCAGATGCGGCGCCCCGGTCTTGTAGTCCACGACCCGCAGCGCGCCGTCGCCGAGCATGTCGATACGGTCGGCGATGCCCCCGAACTTCATCTCCAGCTCGCGCTCCCCGGCACGGAACGGGAAGGAATAAGCCACCCGCTCCTCCAGTCCCGACACGGCGAACGCATCGTGCGCCGCATCGTAAGGCATCACCCCGCCACGCAGGTAGCGCGTGACGATATCCTTCACCAGCAGCAGGTTGCCCGTATAATCTTCGGCCGAAGCGCGTTCGTCCTGCAAATAATTTTCGTTGATCGCCCGCTCGACCGCCGCGGCGACCTCGCCCGAACGGATCATCGCCCGCAGGGTCTGGCCGGGATGCTCCTCGCCCACGATCCGGGCGTAGAGCGTCTGCACGGCGGCGTGAAGGATCGTGCCGAACATCGGCGCATCGACCTCCTCCGAAATCTCGTCGTCGGCTTCGAGCCGGGCCACGGAGTGGAAATAGAAGCGCAGCGGGCAGGCCACGTAGCGGAAAAACGCCGTCGGCGAAAGCGCGGCGGGACTTTCGGCATCAACGAAGCGTTCCAGCCGCCGCATCACCTCCCCGTCCTTCGCCACCTCGATCGGAGCCGTCTCGGCGAGGTTCACGTCCACCCCCACCTCGATCTTGCGCACGTCGAAACCGCTCTCGTAATCCAGCTGGTAGATATAGCGGCTCGGCTCGCCCGTCGATTTGTCGTCGGCATGCGAACAGTAGAGCATATGCACGCTCTTCGCGCGCTGGATCAGACGGTAGAAATAGTAGGCATAGACCCCTTCGTGATGTTCGGGCGTGGGCAGTTCGTAGGCCGCACGCAGGTTGTAGGGAATGAATGACGACTGCGCGACGTGGTTGCCCGGAAAATTGTCGTCGTTCATCGAGAGAAGGATGACGTTCTCGAAATCGACGTTGCGGGTCTCCAGAATACCCATGATCTGAATCCCCTCCAGCGGTTCGCCCTCGAAGGGGATGCGCAGCGTCTGCAAATGGCGGCGCAGCAGCGAGGTATACACCTCGGTCGCAAGCTCGATGTCGCATTCGTCGAGCGAGTTGCGCAGTTTGGTCACCTGCTCGGCGATGACGGCCAGAAATTCGACCCGCTGTCTGGCGTCGTCGCCCTCGTAGGGCTGGCGCGCCACGGCGGCGATCACGCCCAGCATGTAATCGGACAGCTCGCGCCACTCCGCCGCGGGCGAAAAGATCCGTTTCAGCAGTTCGTTGCGGCCCAGCCATGCGGCATCGACCGAAATCCGCCGGTCGCGGACGATCTCCTCGTGCATCGTGCGGGTCAGCGCGGCGTCGCACTCGGCGACATAGGGATGCGCCAGAATACCCGCCACGTCGGCATGGTAGAAGGTCCAGCCGCCGCCCTTTTTGCGGCGGTGGTTCTGCAGCTCCACAAGGCGTTCGACGAAGGTGTAGGCAAGGCTCTGCCGCAGGGGAAAACCCATCGTGACGTTCACACGGCCTATATCGGCGGGCAGGGCGTACAACAGCGGCAGCAGCAGGTTTTCGTCGGTCAGCACCACGGCGGTCTCCTTGCCCAAGGCGGGCTTCAGCCCGGCGGCGACTTCGGGGTCCTCCTGCGCGCGGCGGCGTGCGAGGTCCGCGAGAATCGCCGCGGCGTATTTGCACTGCACGGCGTTCGACACGGCGGCCACGGAGACGACCTCCTTTTCGCCCCGCATGTTGTCGTGCGCGAATTCGGTCCGGGGCGGAAACAGCGCGACGTTCGAGCGCACGAACATCCCGGCCTCCTGTTCGGGGTTGTCCTTATAATAAGCGTCGTAATCCCAGTAGAAATCGGTTTCGGCGGCAACAGCAAGGAATTTGAAGAGCTGCTTTTCGCACTCCGACAGGGCGTTGAATCCCGCCACTACATACCTCCGCGGTTCGGGAAAGGCGAACGCGCCTTCGGCGATGCGGTCGGCGGCGGCCCGCTGGACCATGCCGTTGTAGGCGATGCCGAGCGACACGAGCCGCCGGCGGAATTTGCGGTAAACGGGGCCGAGCGTCTTCCAGATCGCCAGAAAGCGGCGTTTCTCCTCCGAAAGATCGGCCTCCTCGCCCAGCGAAGACCAGAACGACAGAATCTGCAGCTGGGCGGGCGTCAGGTAGGAGATGTCGGCTTCGATCTCCTTGATTTCGGAGATGTTGCGGAAGAGCATCTGCGCGTCGATCCGGTACTTGTCGATCGTGTCGAAGTCCGTGAGGAGCATGTCGCCCCAGAAATAGAACTTGTCGAACGGCTCGGTGTGGAATTCCGAATAGACCTTATAGAGTTCGGTGATGAGCCGCACGCGGTCGCCCGCATGCAGGCCCGATATTTCGCTCATCAGGTCGTCGACGGTCACCCATTCGGGCTGCCACATGGGCCGCCCGGCGATGCGCGTCAGGGCATCGACGAAAAACAGCCGCGCACGCCGCGACGGAAAGAGCACGGCCCTCTCGGACAGTCCCTCGCCGTATCGGGCATACAGGTCCCCGGCGACCTCTTCCAGAAATCCTTTCATAGCCGCCCTACAGTGTTTTCAGTCCCGTAAAACAATGGCATCCCCACCGGCCCCCGCCGAATCGTCTCCGTATCCCGGCAGGTGCGCCGGTTACACCGGCAAAGCCAGACAGCTCCGCCGTCCGCCGCAGGAATACCCGTTCCACCCCGCCCGGAGAAGCCGGCAGGCCCCGCCGCAGGAGCGCTCCGGCGGGCCGATATGCGAAAACCCTTCATCCGCTACTCCACGCGGTTGATTTCGCCGCCCATGAACTTCGCGCCGCCGCGTACGATCTTAGGATCGCCCTTGTAGCTGATCCGCGCATTGGTCGTCGTCTTGCCCACGAAACGGTCGGTGATCCACAACGACACCTCGGCCTTGCTCTGGGCATTGACCTCGGCCGACATCACCTCCAGATCGGATGCGGCCACCTTGCCCGTCGATACATACAACGTCAGGTAACGCACCGAACCCGAAAGGTTCGCCGTGCTGTATCCCGTCTGCTCCATCTTGAGGTCCTTGACGTCCAGCTTCGCCGTCAGCGAAGCCTTGCGGTTGACCGTCACGTCGAGCACCGCGGCGTCGAGCGTCCCCACGAACGTCGCGGCCGCGCCCGACAGCGAAACGGCCCGCAGCGCGTTGTAATAGACCGTCACCTCGGTGCGTTCGGGACGGCGCGAATCGGGCTTCTCGCTGATGCGCAGGGTCTTGTCCTTGACCTCGGCGCGGAACTTGGTGGTGTAAGAGCCTTTGGTGTCGTATACGATTTTCGGGGCCTCGGTGTCGGGAACCCGGACGAATTTGACGTCCAGATCGGCATCGACCGCAACCGCCTCGAAGGTGGGCAGCCACTCGTTGCGCTCTCCGGCGCCCGCAGCGCCCGTTTCCTGCGCATAACCCGATGCGGCAAAAACCAGCATCACCGCGCTCAGAATCATCTTCTTCATACTTTTCGGTTTTAATACGTCGCTAATTTACGAAATTATTGCAAACCCCGGTTTGCCGTTCGGGATTTGTTTTGTACTTTTACTACCTAAAACGACATTTCGGACAGTGAGAGCGAAAATTCTGAACGCGAGCGCCGGATCGGGCAAGACCTACCAGTTGGCATACAAATACGTGCGCGACGTGGTCGAACAGCCCTCCATCTACCGCCACATCCTCGCCGTGACCTTCACCAACAAGGCCACCGAGGAGATGAAGTCGCGCATCCTCAAGGAGATACACCTGCTGGCTTCGGGCGGCGAAAGCTCCTACCTCGAAAACCTCTGCCGCGAACTGGACATGGACGCCGCCACGGTGCGCAGGCGGGCCGCGGAGGTGCGTTCGAAAATCCTGCACGACTACTCGCGCTTCACGGTGCTGACCATCGACACCTTTTTCCAGCGCATCCTGCGCGCCTTCATCAAGGAGCTGGGCATCGACCTCAATTACAACGTCGAGATCGAGACCGCCTCGGTGCTGACCAAGAGCGCCGACACGCTCATCGAGCAGATAACCACCGACCGCGACCTGCAGCGCTGGCTCACGGACTTCGTGCAGGAGCGCATCGACGAGGGCAAGAAGTGGGACGTCCGCGACGGCATCCTGACGCTCGGCGGCGAACTGTTCAAGGAGAAGAACAAGGAGGCTCTATCCCTCGCCCGCTCGCGCGAGGAGCTGGGCCGCATCGTCGGCGAAGCGACGGCGCGCGCCGCGGCGACCAAGCAGCAGATGCGGGAGCGTGCGGCCGAGGCCGTACGGATCATGGCCGATGCGGGCGTCGGGCCGACGGACTTCACGGGCAAGAGCCGCAGTTTCGCCCACTATTTCCTCACGGTCGCGGCCGGAGAGCTGAAACCCTACACCGCCACGGTCGGCAAAATGAGCCTGACGACCGAAGGCTGGGCGCCCAAGGGATCGCCCGCCGCGCCGCTCGCCGCCCGGCTGCAACCCCTGCTGCGCGAAATGTGCGATCTGTACGACGCCAACGTCCGCTCGTGGAACACCTGCGACCTGCTGCGCGAGAACTACCGCAGCTTCGCGCTGCTGTCGGACCTCTACGCCAAGGTGCAGCAGTTGTGCGACGAGCAGAACATGATGCTCCTCTCGGAGACCAAATACATCCTCTCGGAATTCATCGGCCACAACGACGCGCCGTTCATCTACGAGAAGGTCGGCAACCGCTTCGAACACTTCATGATCGACGAATTTCAGGACACCTCCGTCAAGGAGTGGGAGAACTTCCTGCCCCTGCTGCAAAACGCCATGTCGCAGAGCGAGGCGACGTCGGTGCTGATCGTGGGCGACATCAAGCAGTCGATCTACCGCTGGCGGGGCGGCGACTGGAAAATCCTCCACTCGCAGGCGCAGGCGCAGCTCGACCCGGCCAGCACCGAGGTGGAGATACTCAGGGAGAATTACCGCAGCCTGCCCGCCGTGGTGGAATTCAACAACGAGATCATCGGCCGCGTGGTCGAGACCGACAACCGGGCGCTGAACGAGACGCTCGACGAAGCGGCCGCAAAGGGCGGCATCGCCCCCGCGGCGGCGGCCGCACTGCACGACACCCTGCGCGACGCCTACCGCGGACACGCGCAGACACCCCGCCGCCGGAGCGACCGGCCGGGCTACGTCTCGGTCTCGACCTTCGCCGAGCAGCCGCCCGTCGTGGAGCGCATCTGCGAGGTGCTGGACAAAGGATTCCGGCCGCGCGACATCATGATACTGGTACGCGGGGCCACCGACGGCGCCAAGGTCGCCGCCGAGCTGCTCGACTTCAAACGCCGCAACACCGATCCCCGCTACCGTTTCGACGTGATGACGCAGGAGGCGCTGATCGTGGGCAACGCCCCCGTCAGTTCGTTCATCGCCGCGTCCCTGCGGCTGTCGCTCAACCCCGACGACTCGCTGAGCCGCGCCGTCTACAACCACTACCTCGGCCGCGGCTTCGCCCGCCCGCTGTCCGACGACGAACGGACGTTCTTCCGCTCGATCCGCCTGCTGTCGCCCGAAGAGGCGTTCGAACGCATCGTCATGCGGCACGGTCTGCAGGACGACAAACAGCAGACGGCCTACCTGCAGGCGATCCACGAACAGATCATCGGCTTCTGTTCCAGCAAGATCGCCGACATCGCGCTGTTCCTCGACTGGTGGGAGCAGCAGGGACAGAACCGTTCGCTGAGCGTCGAGGAGAGCGAAACGACCGTCGAGATCACCACGATACACAAGGCCAAGGGACTAGAAAAGCGCGTGGTACTGATCCCCTACTGCTCGTGGCAGCTGGACCCCAAGTCGGGCGGCAACGTGACCAACATCGTCTGGGCCGAGGCGCACGGCGACGCCGAAGCCGTGGGACGCTTTCCGGTGAAATACAAGAAGTCGATGGCCGAATCGGGATTCTCGGCGGAGTACTACCGGGAACTGGTCTACTCGCACGTCGACAACGTCAATCTGCTGTACGTGGCGCTGACGCGCGCCGCCGAATCGCTGCATGTCTTCATCCCGCAGAAAGGCGGCAAAACCGTCGGCGGACTGCTCCTCCAAAGCATCCTCACCGACGGCGACAAAGCCCTCGCGGGCAGCGCCGAAGGGCGTTACACCGTCACCGAAACGGGCGAGCGGTTCGAATTCGGCCAGTTCCGCGGCCCGGTCGCCGACGGCGGCAAAACGTCCGGCGCCGAACACGTCGTGCTGGAAAACTACCCCACGGCACGCGCCGACCTGCGCCTGCGGCTCCCCTCGCAGCGTTATTTCGAGCAGGAGGAAGAGGTGGAACTCTCGCCCCGCAATTTCGGCATCCTGATGCACAAGGCCTTCGAAAACGCCGACGACGAGGAGCAGATACGCCTCGCCGTGGAGCGGATGCAGGCCGACGGCACGCTTTCCGCCGCCGAAGCCGCCGCCCTGCGGCGGATGATCGCCCGCGCGCTGGCACACCCCGCGGCCCGCGAATGGTTCGCCGGGGGCTGGGAGCGCGTGCGCAACGAAAACGAAATCATCATTCCCGGCGGCTCCTCCGCGCGGCGTCCCGACCGCGTAATGATCCGCGGCACGCGGGCCGTGGTCGTGGACTACAAGTTCGGCGGCCGCGAACCCGAACGCTACCGCCGTCAGGTGCTCGAATACCTCGCCCTGCTGCGGCAGATGGGCTACACCGAAACCGAGGGGTATTTGTGGTACGTGAAACTGGGAAGAATCGAAAAGGTGGAGGAATGACATGAACGAAATCATCGGCATCATACCGCACAAATTCCGCCGCAGGGGCTTCGGCGTGGCCTGCACGCTGCTGCTGCGCGCAGGGCTGAACTTCCTCGGACTGGCCGTGCTGCTGCCCGTGCTGGCGCTGGCGCTCGACGCCCGGAGTCTCGACGGCGGCGGTCAGCTGGCCCGCATCTACACGGCGCTGGGCTTCACGTCGCCGCGCAGTTTCGCGCTGACGGTCTGCGCCGCCGTGGTGGCCGTTATCGTCCTCAAATGCCTGACAAATCTCTGGCTGGCGCGCATCGAGCGCAACTACATCTACGACCTCTACCGCACCCTTTCGCGGCGGCTCTACGTCACCTACCACGACTGGGGACTGCCGTTCGTCAAGTCGTCGAACTCGGCCGTGCTGGCCCGCAACGTCAATGTCGTCTGTCTGGCCTTCACGGCCGGCGTGCTGAAACCCGCCGCCGCCATCGCCGCCGAAGCGCTGCTGCTGGCGCTGCTTTTCGGGGCGCTGCTCTGGTACGCGCCCGTTGCGGCGGCACTGGCCGTTGCGGTCTTCCTGCCTTCGATCTGGATCTATTACGGCTTGGTGCGCAACCGCATCAACCGCTACGGCGAGCTGGAAAACAAGGCCCAGCGCGAAAAGGCGCGGCTCGTGGCCGAAACCTTCCGCGGCTATGCCGACATCGAGATCAACAACGCCTTCCCGATGATGCTCCGTTCGTTCGACCGGGCGATGGATCAGGTGATTCGCACGCGCCTGCGCGAAACGGCGATCGGCATGCTTCCGCAGGCCTTTACCGAAATCGGGCTGGCGCTGGGCATGGCCCTGCTGGTCGCGCTGAGTCTGGGCGCGGAAGAAGGACGCGCACAGCTGCTTTTCGGCGTCTTCGCCGTAGCCGCGCTGCGCCTGATGCCTTCGGTGCGCAGCATCATGGCGGGCTGGACCTCGATCAAGTACAACCGCTACACGATCGCCGTCCTGCGCGACGCAACGGCCGGGGACGAACCTTCCTCCGCATCGCCGGACACGCTCTCCGGAGCCGCCGAGAGAGCCGGGAAAGGCCCCCATACCGATGCCGCCGCTATCCCGCCGTCGGAATACTCCGCGGCGGAGAGCGGCGAGACCGCCCGCGGCAGGCGAACGGCTCCGGACAAACGAACCGCATCCGGCAGACAAACGGCTCCTTACGGCCAAACAGCCCCGGCCAAACAACCCTGCACCGCAAAATCAACGAAATCCGTTTCGGCCGGCGACACATCCGGAGCATGCGCGTCCGAAATACTGTCTTTCGAACATGAAATCGCCGTCCGCAACCTCGGCTTCCGCTTCGCGGACGACGGGCACGAGCTTTTCCGCGGCCTTACGCTCTCGATCCGCAAGGGCGAACGCATCGGCATCCGCGGCGCATCGGGCGCAGGGAAAACGACGCTTTTCAACCTGCTGCTGGGACTTTACGAACCGACCGGGGGCGAAATAACGATCGACGGCACGCCCCTCACCGCCGCCAACCGCCGCGCATGGCAAAACCGCATCGGCTACGTCTCGCAAAACCTTTTCATCGCCGACGGAAGCTTCGCGGCCAACGTCGCGCTGGGCGTTCCCGACGACGAAATCGACCGCGGCCGCGTAGCCGAAGCGCTGGAAGCCGCCCGGCTCGGAGAGTTCGTCGCGGGACTTTCCAAAGGCATGGACACCCATGTCGGCGAATGCGGCTGCCGCCTTTCGGGCGGACAGCGCCAGCGCATCGGCATCGCCCGCGCGCTCTACCGTCGGGCCGACGTGCTCTTCTTCGACGAGGCGACCTCGGCGCTCGACAGCCGCACCGAGGAGGAGATCAACCGTTCGGTCGCCGAGCTGGCGGCGCGCGACAAGGGGCTGACGCTGGTGGTTATCGCCCACCGCGAAAGCTCGCTCGAATACTGCACCCGAATCATCACAATAGGAGAATAATTATGGAATACATCATAGCAGGCATACGCATCGCCGTCCCGCAGGAATTCACCGCAGGGTCTTTCGGCACGGCGCTGGCGCCCTTCGCCGCCGCAGACGAAGGCCCGGCCGACCTGAGCGTCGAAACCCGCGGCGAAATCCGCCAAGCGGACGGCTACCGCGAACTCGACGAATTCGACTTCGCCGATGCCGACGCCGACTGCCGTTTCGGCCGCGACTCGGAAGGTTACCTGCTCACCATGACGCCGCGCGACGGCAGCGCCGCCGCCCGTTTCCGCAAGGCGTTCGGCGCACCGCTCGTCACGACCGACGTCACACTGCGGCACAACCCGGCGCTGTTCCGCTTCGGATTATGGTCGATGTTCAACATCGCCGCCGTGGCGCGGCAGGCCGTAGCCATCCATTCGTCGGTCATCAGCCTGAACGGCGGGGCCGTGCTGTTCCTCGGCGAATCGGGCACCGGCAAAAGCACCCACACCCGTCTGTGGCGTGAACATATCCCCGGCGCGGAGCTGCTCAACGACGACAGTCCGATCGTCCGCATCGTGCAGACCGCAGATGCAGGCCCGATTTGCGGAGCCGTCCAAAATCCGGCGGACGCCCCCGCAGCTGCGGCTGAAACTCCGGACGCAAGCGCAGCGACAACCGGCGCCCCAAAACCGCAGGCCATGGTCTTCGGTGCGCCGTGGAGCGGGAAAACGCCCTGCTACCGCAACGTATGCCAGCCGATCCGGGCCATCGTACGGCTGTCACAGGCTCCGCACAACCGGATTCGCCGCCTGCGGGCGATCGAGGCCATCGGCGCGCTGCTGCCCTCGTGCCCGCCGTCGTTCGCCCACGACGAAACGCTGGAAGACGCCGTATGCGCAACCGTCTCGGCCGTGGTGGCGCAGGTCCCGGTCTACCACCTCGAATGCCTGCCCGACGCCGCGGCCGCCGAACTGGCCTGCCGCACGATTTTCGGCGGCGAATCCGCAAATCCCCGCCCGTGATGCAGCTTTCGAACCGTCTGTTTTTCGAGCAGGTCGAAGCGATGCTCGCCGAAGGACACGAAGTCCAGATCCGCATGAAGGGCCACAGCATGCGGCCCCTGCTGCGCAGCGAACGCGACATCGCAGTACTGACTCCGATCGCCCGATACACCGGAAATTCCGAAACGGCAGCAGCCGCCCGAAAGCAAAACAGGCTCGCGCGAAACGAAACCGCCCCCGACACCGCCGCAAATTCCCACCCCGACCGTCTTCCCTCCGGAAGTCAGGCCCTGCAACCGGGCGACGTGGTGCTGTTCCGCTGCGAAGGACGCCATATCCTCCACCGCATTCTCCGCATCGAACCGGAGAGCGGGGAGATGCCCCCGCAATCGGCAAACACGACGGTAGAGACAATAACAAAGACACCGGAAGCGTCGGCAATACCAACGGCCGCAACAACGGAAGCGGCGACAACAGCTGCGTCGGCAACGGCCTCCAACGCCGGAGATACTCCCGCTCCGCTCCCCGCGCTCCGGGAAACCGGCAAGGCGACCCCTCCGCTTCCGGCACGCCCCGAAAATTCCGAAAATCCCCAAGCGACCAGCAATCCCGGCCAAACACCCGCAGAAACGGCACCTGCCCCGCCCCGGCTTCGTTTCACCCTCGCAGGCGACGGCAACCACCGGATGACCGAACATTGCGCAGCGACAGACATAGCGGCCGTTATGACGGCTGTCATCCGCCCTTCCGGCCGCATCGTCTCCACCGCTTCCCGCCGGTGGCGACGACAGTCCCGCTGTTGGCTGACGCTGCCCGCCGCCGTCAGACGCTTCATCCTGCGGGCGCTCTGGCGGCTGGGGATCAGATAGAACCGGGATTTGCGGCATCCGAAAAAGTCTTGAAAACAGAGCGTGAATAACCGGGAAAGCGCCTTTCGGTCGTTTCCGACCGATTGGCCGAAAAGATCGGGCGCAACCGGAGACGACGCAAAAACAGCCGACGACATAATACAGCCGGGCAAAACAGACAATCGAGAACAACCGGAAAACGCTCCGGGAAAATCCGGACAGCGTTATTTCCGGCAAGCGCAAAGCGCCGTACGTTCGTTCGGCATAAGGACACAAGAAACCGCCAAGCCGACACCCTTCGGCAATCGCCATTCGGCTTCTTTCCGGCCGCTGCCGACTATACGTCAGGCATACTCCGCACAGAAGCCGGCCTCCTATGAAACATCCTATGAAACATCCTATAAAAGGCTCCCACAAGACCATACACACGAAAAGACCGGAACTCATCGGAGAGTTCCGGTCTTTCACAATATACGAACGGTCTTCTTGCCGTCCTTCGGTCGGATTATTCGCCCAGTGCGAAACGCTTGTAAGCGATAACCGTCGCCTCTTTGTCTGCCTTGTGGATGAAGTCGGCGATCGACTCTTTCTCGCCCACTACGGCCTGAGCCAGCAGCGTGTTCTCCTCGAAGAACTTGCGCATCTTGCCTTCGGCGATCTTCTCAAGGATGGCTTCGGGCTTGTTGGCGTTCTTGGGGTCCTGCTTCATCGCCTCGACGGCGATCTTGCGCTCATGCTCCACAACCTCTGCGGGGCAGTCGGCCTCCGAGATCGACACGGGAGCCATAGCCGTGGCCTGCATGGCGACGGTGTGGGCAACCTCTGCCGGAACCTCCTTGTTGAAGCCGAGGATCGTACCGAGCTTCTTGTTGAAGTGTACGTAAGCAGCGCAGTAGGGAGCCTCGATGCGGGCATAGTATGCCAGCTCGATCTTCTCACCCGTCTGCCCCGATTTCTCGGTCACCATCTCCTCGACGGTGTGGCCTTCGGCGTTCTTGGCAGCCATCAGGGCGTCGCGGTCTGCGGCGTCGCTGTTTACGGCAACCTCCAGCATCGCCTCGGCCGAAGCGGTATATTCTGCATTCTGAGCCACGAAGTCGGTCTCGCACGCCAAGCAGAGGATATAGGCCTTCTGACCTACGATCTTCGTAACGACGACACCCTCGGTAGCGGTGCGGTCGGCACGCTTGGCAACGACGAGCTTACCTTTCTCGCGGATAATGTCCTGAGCGCGTGCAAAGTCACCTTCGGCTTCGATCAGGGCTTTCTTGCAGTCCATCATACCGGCACCGGTCATCTTGCGGAGCTTCATTACATCAGCAGCTTTGATTTCCATAATACTTTTCCTTTCTTTTAGGTGATTAATTTCTTTTCCCAAAGGCCCGAATTACTCGGCCTTGGCCTCGGCAACCTCCTCGGCTGCAACCGCAGCGGCCTCCTCGGCAACAACGGCAGCTTCTTCGGCCGCAACCTCAGCAGGCTCCTCGAACGGAGTCTCGACAGCGGCTACGACGTCGGCTACGGCGGCCTCCTCGGCATCGATAGCGGCCTTCACGGCTTTCTTGATGCGGGGTTTGCCCTCCTTCTTCACGGGAGCGTCGGCACCGGCCTCAGCCTCCTGCGCCTCCTTCTCCTTTTCGAGCTTGCGCTCTTCGGTACCTTCGGCGATAGCGCTGCACATGGCATCGAGCACTACGGCAATCGATTTGGTGGCATCGTCATTTGCAGGGATAACGTAATCAATGTCGGTCGGATCACAACAAGTGTCTACCATTGCAAATACGGGGATGCTCAGGCGCTTGGCCTCTTTTACCGCATTCGACTCCTTCTGTACGTCAACGACGAACAGGGCGGCCGGAAGGCGCGTCAGGTCGGCGATGGAACCGAGGTTCTTCTCAAGTTTCGCGCGCTGGCGTGCGATCTGGAGTTTCTCGCGCTTGGAAAAATTATCGAACGTGCCGTCGCTGTTCATCTTGTCGATGGTCGACATTTTCTTGACGGCTTTACGTATGGTGGGGAAGTTTGTCAGCATACCGCCGGCCCAACGTTCCGTAACGTAAGGCATACCGACGGCTGCCACCTTTTCGGCAACGATCTCCTTAGCTTGTTTCTTGGTGGCTACGAACAGCACGCGGCGACCGCTCTTGGCGATCTGCTTGATGGCTGCAGCGGCCTCATCGATCTTCAGCACGGTCTTGTGCAGGTCGATGATGTGGATGCCGTTCTTCTCCATGAAGATGTAAGGAGCCATTTTAGGGTTCCATTTGCGCTTCAGGTGACCGAAGTGCGCACCGGCTTCCAGTAATGTATTAAAATCTGTACGTGACATTTTAATTCAATGTGTTTAATAATTTTAATTCTCTTTTCTTCAATCCGGCGGGTAGCGGCCTTGCCGGTCCCGCGGATTTTCCGCGGCGGGGCAACCTGAAGGTAATACGCGATATATATAATATATAGGTAGTCGTTCCGGTTTGTAACCCTCGCCGTGCCTGCCGAAAATAGGTCGTTCGGATTAACGCTTGCTGAACTGGAACTTGCGGCGTGCTCCGGGCTGACCGGGCTTCTTACGCTCAACCTCGCGGGGATCGCGCGTGAGGAATCCGGCCTTCTTCAGTACCGGACGCATCTCGGCGTCGATTTCGCACAATGCGCGTGCGATGCCCAAGCGAGCGGCCGAAGCCTGTCCCGTGATACCTCCGCCATCGAGGTTGATGGCGATGTCGTAATTCTCCACGGTGTTGGTAGCCAGCAGCGGCTGCTTCACCTGATACTGGAGAATTTCGAGCGGGAAGTAAACTTCAAGCGCTTTGCGGTTGATTGTAATCTGACCCTTACCCGGCTTCACGTATACGCGAGCCACAGCGGCCTTACGACGACCTACGGTGTTTACAACTTCCATAACTCTTACTTAATCTCGTTTAATTTAATGGTCTTCGGGTTCTGCGCGGCGTGCGGATGCTCCGAGCCGGCGTATACCTTCAGGTTTTTGAGCAGGGCGGCGCCCAGACGGGTGCGGGGCAGCATGCCCTTGACTGCTTTTTCGACGATGAACGTCGGTTTCTTTGCCAGATAGTCGGCCGGGGTAGCGAAACGCTGGCCGCCGGGATATCCGGTGTGACGCGTGTAGACCTTCTCGGTCATCTTGTTGCCCGTGAGCTTCACCTTCTCCGCATTGATGACGATGACGTAGTCACCGCAATCCACGTGGGGCGTGTAGCTGGGCTTGTTCTTGCCTCGGAGGATCTTCGCGATCTGCGATGCAAGACGTCCCAATACCTCGTTCGTAGCGTCGATGACGATCCATTCCTTGGTCACCGTCGATGCATTGGCCGAGATAGTCTTGTAGCTTAATGAATCCACTTTGTTTTACGTTTAATTTAACTTATTGTAATCCGTTTCCCGCACGAAAGCGGGTGCGCAAAGGTACGAAAAAGTTTCCGAACTGCAAAAACAAATAAATCCGAAAAACAAAAAACTTGAACAATCGCCGAAAAATTCTTATTTTAAGGCAATTAAAGTCCCAGCAACAGCTAAAAAAGCATGCCGCGAACGCACCGAAGGCCGGAGCAGCGGGCACGGCAATGGAGACAGGGCGGGTCACGCCGCCGCACGGCGGGCACGGCTGCGGAAACGGGACGGGGCATGCCGCCGCACGGCAGACACGACAATGGAGACGGGGACGGATCAGGACGGGTCAGGACGCCGAACGGCGGGCACGGCCACGGAGACAGGAGGAATCAGGATGCCGAACGACGGGCGCGGCTGCGCGGCCGGGGCCGTATCACCCTGTATTTGCCGCCCTCGCTGCGGACCAAGCGATGTACGTCGGGATCGTCCGGCAGATAACGCACGACGACCGAATCGCCGATGCGGGCCGTCATGAGATTTTCCGTTTTGCGGACCTTGCCGGTATAATCGGTCCCGCCCACCCTGAACCGGTATCTGAAATAATAGACGGTGCGCTTTTCACGGAAATTGCGGTGCATCCGTCCCCGGTATCCGGGCCGGTATCCGACGCATTCGGTCCGCGAAAAACTCGCGGTGAGCACCGCACGGGTCTCCGCCCCATCGGCATCCAGCCGCTTTTTCACATAGCCGGAATACGCCACGGCCGCCCCGATCAGCATCCCGAAGAGACATACCCCCAGCAATATCCACTTCACCCGGTTCATAAAAACGTTTTTTCAGTTTGCAAAAATACGAAAAACAGCGAAAACATACAAAGGAGAAATTGCAAGCCCGTCGCCCGCACATCCCCCACAACCACAACCACAACCACAACCACAACCGCCCCCCCGGCATCTGCGAACTCCGTCCCATACCCCCGGCCCGCACACCGAAAACTCCGGCCACGAACACCGAAACTCCGGCCCCCGCACACCGAAAACTCCGACTCCGCCTTGTCGCACGAAAAGAGGGCTTCGGCAACCCGAAACCCTCTTTACACCGGACGGCCCCGAAGCCGTCCCTGTCAATATCGAAATCCCCTATCCGAGGAACGAGAGCAGAATACCTGCGGCGACTGCCGAGCCGACCACACCAGCCACATTGGGACCCATGGCGTGCATCAGCAGGTAATTCGAACGGTCGTAGCGGATACCCATATCCTGCGACACGCGCGCGGCGGCCGGAACGGCCGAAACGCCCGCATTGCCGATCAGCGGGTTGATCTTGTTGCCCTCCTTCAGGAAGAGGTTCATCAACTTGACGAACAGCACGCCGCCCATCGTGGCGATGAAGAACGAGCATGCGCCCAGCACGAAGATTCCCAGCGTCTTGGGAGTCAGGAAGACCGACGCCTGCGTCGAAGCTCCCACCGTGATGCCGATCAGGATCGTCATGATGTCGATCAGCTGGTTGCTGGCCGTGGTGGCCAGACGCTTCACCACGCCCGACTCCTTCAGAAGGTTGCCCAAGAAGAGCATACCCAGCAGCGGAATCGCATCGGGCACGACAAACGTCGTCAGCAGGAAACCGATGATCGGGAAGAGAATCTTCTCGGTGGAGGAGACGGCGCGCGGCGGACGCATCTTGATAAGGCGTTCGCGCTGCGAGGTCAGCAGACGCATCACGGGCGGCTGGATCACCGGTACGAGAGCCATGTACGAATAGGCGCAGATAGCGATGGCGCCCATGTACTCCGGAGCCAGACGGCTCGTCAGGAAGATGGCCGTAGGACCGTCGGCACCGCCGATGATGGCGATCGAACCGGCCTCGTTGGCCGGGAATCCGAGCGCCAGAGCGCCCATGTAGGCCGCGAAGATACCGATCTGCGCCGCAGCGCCGATAAGCATCAGCTTGGGGTTCGAAATCAGCGACGAGAAGTCGGTCATGGCGCCCACGCCGAGGAAGATCAGCGGCGGGTAGACGCCGTAACGGACGCCGAAATAGAGGTAGTTGAGCACCGAGCCTTCCTCATAGATGCCGATTCCGTGGCCGGTCACCATCGGGATATTGCCGATGATGATACCGAAACCGATCGGCACCAGCAGCATGGGCTCGAACTTGTGTTTGATGGCAAGATAGAGGAAGAAGCACCCCACGGCGATCATGATGAGGTACTTGTAGCCGCCCTCCTGCAGGAAGAGCTGCGCAAATCCCGTCTCGTGCACGAACTTGGATACGCTTTCGCCGAGGAACGACGATGAAAGGAAGTCTAACATAAGCCTATCCGAGAGTTATGAGCACGTCGCCCTCCAGCACGGAGTCGCCGCGGTTGACTTTGATCGACTTGACAACGCCGGCGCGGTCGCTGTCGATATTGTTCTCCATCTTCATGGCTTCGAGCACCACCAGCGTCTGGCCGACGGCCACCGTGTCGCCCTCCTTGATCCGGATGTCGAGGATGACGCCCGGCAGCGGGCTTTTCACGGGCGACTCGCCCGCAGCCGCAGGAGCCGCCGCGGCAGGCTTCGTAACCGGAACGGTCGAAGGCTGCACGGGATGCGAAGCGGGAACGGCCGCCACCTGAGGTTTGGCCGCCACGCTGGGTTTCACGGTCGTGTCGAGCACCTCGACCGAATAGGAGGCGCCGTTGACGATCACATCGGCCTCGGTGTCGTTGAGAATCTCGATGCCGACGGTGTAGTCGTTACCGTTGATCTTGAAATTGTATTCTTTCATAAAATTCGTTTGTTTAATTCCGCGCCGTCTTCCGGTTCCGGACCGCAGTCCCGGTTCCGGCGTTCGCACCGATCGGGATCGCCCCGGCGGGGCCGGCATGCCCGCGGCGGAAAGCGGATTTCGGACGGCTTGCGGAGCGCTCTCTAAATTTATTTTCTGATTCGTTCGGGCATCGGGGTCAGACCGTGGATTTTCGAGCTCCACGGCGAGTAGACGCGCGCCACCTTGTTGATAGTAATCACGTCGCTCTCACGGTCGTGCATCTCGGCCTTGTTGAGCTTCACGGCCAGCGCGATGGCGGCGATGATCTCGCCGTTGACCACGCTGTCGCAGCCCGCAGGCACCGAGACCTTCATGTCGTCGACCAGTATGCCGCGGGTCTTCGACTTGGCGGCCTTCTTCTGCGCGCTCTTCACCATGACTTTGGCGAAAAGCTGGATCAGCAGAAAGAGGACGATCAGCGCCGAAAGCACCGTCACCACCGAAACGATCGTAACGTAGATGCCGACGGGGTCCTTGTCGAGGATCGTATCGGCGCCTTTGGCCGAAGCAGCCAAAGCCGCGAAGAGCAATCCTGCTGTTAAAATCGCACGCTTCATACTACAACGGAATGTTAGAGTGTTTCTTGGCCGGGTTCTGCAGGCGTTTGGTAGAGAGCGACTGCAGGGCGCGGATGATGCGGAAGCGCGTGTTGCGCGGCTCGATCACGTCGTCGATATAGCCGTAGCGGGCGGCGTTGTAGGGGTTCGAGAACTTGTCGTTGTACTCCTTCTCCTTTTCGGCCACGAACTTGGCTTTCTCTTCGGGCGATTCGATCGCTGCGACCTCCTTGCCGTAGAGCACCTCGACGGCGCCGCTGGCGCCCATCACGGCGATCTCGGCCGTCGGCCATGCGTAGTTGATGTCGCCGCGGATGTGCTTCGACGACATCACGATATATGCGCCGCCGTAAGCCTTGCGCAGCGTAACGGTAACCTTGGGCACCGTCGCCTCGCAATATGCGAAGAGCAGTTTCGCGCCGTGGGTGATGACGCCGCCGTACTCCTGCGTCGTACCCGGCAGGAAGCCCGGAACGTCCACGAGGGTCACGATCGGAATGTTGAACGCGTCGCAGAAGCGGATGAAGCGCGCAGCCTTGCGGCTGGCATTGATATCGAGCACGCCCGCCATGAACTTGGGCTGGTTGGCGACGATGCCCACGCTCTGGCCGTTGAAACGGGCGAAGCAGGTGATGATGTTCTTGGCATAGCCGGGAGCCGACTCCAGATACTCGCCGTTATCGACGATCGCCTTGATGACCTCCGACATGTCGTAGGGCTTGTTGGCGCTGTCGGGAACGATCTCGTTGAGCGAATCCTCCAGACGGGTGATCTTGTCGGTGCAGACCGCCAGCGGAGCGTCCTCCATGTTGTTCTGCGGCATATAGGAAATGAGCTTGCGGATCAGCGCGATGCCCTCCTCCTCGGTATCTACGGCGAACTGCGCCACGCCCGATTTGGTGGTGTGCATCGTGGCGCCGCCCAGCTGCTCCTGCGTCACGTCCTCGCCCGTCACGGTCTTCACGACCTTCGGGCCCGTGAGGAACATGTTCGACGTCTCCTTCTTCATGATGATGAAGTCGGTCAGCGCGGGCGAATAGACGGCGCCGCCGGCGCAGGGGCCGAAGATGGCCGAAATCTGCGGGATCACGCCCGACGACATCACGTTGCGCTGGAAAATGTTGGCGTAGCCGGCCAGCGCGTTGACGCCCTCCTGAATGCGGGCGCCGCCCGAATCGTTGATGCCGATGCAGGGCGCGCCGTTGCGCAGCGCCATGTCCATCACCTTGCAGATCTTGTCCGACATCGACAGCGACAGCGAACCGGCCGTTACCGTGAAGTCCTGTGCGAAGACATAGACCAGACGTCCGTCGATCGTACCGTAACCCGTTACGACGCCGTCGCCGAAGGTGTGGCTCTTGTCCATGCCGAAATCATAGCAGCGGTGCGTCACGAACATGTCGAACTCCTCGAATGAGCCTTCGTCAAGCAGCATCTGGATACGCTCGCGGGCCGTGAACTTGCCCTTGGCATGCTGGGCGTCGATACGCTTCTGACCACCTCCGAGACGTGCGGTGGCACGGTTCTCGATGAGCTGGTTGATTTTGTTTTGAATTTCACTCATAAGTATGCTTGTTAGTATAGTTTCATGCACGTTCGCTCCGGACTGTCCCGCCCCGCGGCCGTCGGCCGCGTTTACTGGTCTGACCCACCCCTAAATCCCCGCCTCGGCGGGGATTTCTTCGCCGGCGGCGGCGTAAAAAACGGGGCCGAGGGAGCGATACGAACGCTCGTTGTTCCTATTTGTTCTTATTCTCGCAAAGCTCGGTGAGGATGCCCTGCGTCGATTTGGGGTGCAGGAAGGCGATGGTCATGCCCTCGGCGCCCTTGCGCGGGGTTTTGTCGATCAGGCGGATGCCCTTGGCCTCGGCGTCGGCGAGCTGCTCCTCGATATTCTCGCAGGCAAGCGCCATGTGATGAATGCCGACACCGCGGTTTTCGATGTACTTGGCGATGGTAGACTCCTCCGAAGTGGGCTCCAGCAGTTCGATCTTGGTCTGACCGAGCATGAAGAACGCCGTGCGGACCTTCTGGTCTGCGACCTCTTCGACGGCATAGCACTTCAGGCCCAAAACGTTCTCCCAATAGGGAATTGCTTCATCGAGGCTCTTCACCGCGATGCCAAGATGCTCGATATGAGAAACTTTCATAGCAAAATATTAATTTAAGTTAGTGGATGTTCCGTGTCATTTCAAGGCACTGTTATAAAACGAACACAAAGATAGGGCATTAAATTCGAAATACCCAAGCCTTTTATCGTATTTTTTTCGGAATATCTGTCACTTTTCGGGCCGGCCGCGCGCTTCACAACGAAGTGTAAATATCGATCAGACGGCGGGCGACGGCGTATTCCGAAAAAAGCTCGGCGCGGCGGCGTTCGCGCCGGCGCATTTCGCTGCGGAAGGTCTCGTCCCAGAGCACGTTTTCCAATGCCGCGGCGACCTCTCCCACCGCTTCGGGATCGACATAAACTGCCGCGTCTCCGGCCGCTTCGCGGTTGAGCCGCGTATCGCTCAGCACTATCGGCAGCCCGGCCCTCAGCGCTTCGACCACGGGCACGATCGAAGCCTCGATTTCGGCGTCGGGCAGGTAGACGAAAGTCCGGGCCAGCCGGAACAGCGCCGGCAGGTCTTCGGGCGAAAGTTCGTAGATGAAATCCACCCGCGCCGCCATATGCCGCTCACGTGCATAGCCCAGCAGGAAGTCGGCATACGCCGTGCGGCGGCCGCACACCACAACTCCGACGCGCTGCGGCAGCGGAGGTCGGCCGTCGGTTCCGGCAGCGCCCCGCCGCCCTGCGGCAACGGCGGCGTCACTGCGCCCCGCATCCGCAACGGATACACCGACGTCGCGGCCCGCATCTCCGACGAATGTACGGGCACTGCGGCAGACACCTCCGACCGACATGTCGGCACCGCGGTCCGCGGCTCCAATGGCTTCGCCGACTCCGACGGTTTTGGCGGTTTCGGCGGTTTCGACGGTTTCGGCGGTTTCGACGGTTTCGGCGGTTTCGACGGTTTCGGCGCCGCCGCTCCGTGCGGTTCCGTCCGCGGGCCGGAGACGCTCCCGACCGGCGGCGGCGAACTCCGCGACCGTATTCCGGTTCGCATCCGGAGTGTCCGCACCGACGCCGCGCATCGCCAACCCGGCCCCGGCTTCCACGTCGCCGTACCCTCCGACGCCATCCGACGCCGTATCGTCGCGCCAGCCTGCATTTTCAGGATTCAGGTCCCCGCCGCCGTCCGGCTCCCGCACGGATCGCGCAACAGTCTCCGCAAAAGCCCCCGCTTCCGCAACCGATTCCACATTCCGTCCGGCTGCCCGCTCCCCGGTTCGCTCCGCAGCATCTCCTGCAGGTTGTTCCCCGGTCCGCGCCCCGGTTTCCATCCCGGCTTGCGACCCGGTTCGCTCCGCAGCCCGCACCTCAGTCCGTTCCGCTGCCGTCGGCATCTCCGCCCCTCTCGTTTCGAGCATCTCGCGCTCCCGCTCCCGGAGCAGGGCCAGCGCCTCGAACAGCACCTCCTGATTGTGGCGCGGCTCGACCGTCCCCAGCATCAGCACGAAATCGCGCGGCAGCGCATATTTGCGCCGCACGCCTTCCAGCTCGGCGCCGTCGGGCGGATTCTGCGGCATACGCACCGCGAGCGGCATCACGACCTCGATCCTGCCGGGATCGATCCGCAGCCGGTCCGAAAGCTCCTCCCGCGCGTCGCGGTTGACCGTAATCACCCGGCTGGCCGAACGCAGCATCCGCCGGTACAGGCGCAGCAGCACCAGCCGCTCGCCCAGCGAATAGAGATGCGGGTAGCGCAGGAAATTGAGGTTGTGGACCGTCATGACGCACGGTATGCGGCGCAGCAGCACCGGAAAGGGAAGTCCGGGCCGGAAGCCGTGGTAGAGGTCGAACTCCTTACAGCGCTTTCCGTCAATGATATATTCATGTTCCGGGGCATACTCGGCCAAAAGTCTGGCAAGGTGTTGGGAATAGGTTCCGACAGGTGCGGCCGGGGTGTCGTCGAATCCGATTTTCATAAGTCCAAGTAAAAAATTTCGTCTATGTGGCAAATAATTGTTATCTTCGCTAAAAAATAAGTCCGCTCTTATGAAGAAAATACTGCTTATTTTACTCCTCGCGGCCCTGCTGCCTTTTGCGGCGGCCAACGCGCAGAATATCGCTCTGGGCGAGCGTGTGCCCGAACTGAAAGTCCCTGCATGGCTCGACGGACAGAAACCCGCGGCCACGCCGCGGCTGACCTACGTCGAGTTCTTCCAGTCGTCGAACGCGGCCTGCATCACGTCGCTCAAACAGCTCCGGGCGATGACGGACAAATTGGGTACCAAACTGCGCGTGGTTGTCATAACGCAGGAAAAAGAGGACAAAATAGGCCCCCTGCTCAGACCCTACCTATCGCCGCAAATCTCCGTGGCGATAGACGCCGGAGGCAAGATCTTCACGGCGTTCGGCGTGCAGTACGTTCCGTTCGGGGTGCTGGTCGATTCCAAAAACAGGGCGCTCTGGCAGGGAAATTCACTTCACCTGACACCCGAAATCATCGATAAATCAAGCAAATAACAACATGTCTTTCACCAAGATAAACCATTACGAAAAAGAGTACGCCGACATGCACCACGACACGGCTCTGAACGTCACCGAAGGCGTTGAAGATCAGCCGATCGTAAACCCTTACTTCACGCGCCGCAAGAAGCCGAAGCTCTCGACCGACCAATACGTCGAGGGCATTCTCGCCGGCAACATCACCACCCTTTCGCAGGCCATCACGCTCATCGAGTCCAACAACCCTGCGCACTACGCGCAGGCGCAGGAGATCATCGAGCGCTGCCTGCCGCACGCCGGGAAATCGGTCCGCATCGGCATCACGGGCGTCCCCGGAGCCGGAAAATCGACCTTCATCGAAGCCGTCGGCAACATGGTCACCTCGCTGCGGCACAAGCTCGCCGTGCTGGCCATCGACCCTTCGTCGGAACGCAGCGGCGGCTCGATTCTCGGCGACAAAACCCGCATGGAGAGCATTTCGGGCAATCCCGACGTCTTCATCCGCCCTTCGCCCTCGGCGGGATCGCTGGGCGGCGTGGCCCGCAAGACGCGCGAGACGATCGTGCTGTGCGAAGCCGCGGGATTCGACGTGATCTTCATCGAGACGGTGGGCGTCGGACAGTCCGAAACGGCCGTACATTCGATGGTCGACATGTTCATGCTGCTGCAGATTTCGGGCGCGGGCGACGAGCTGCAGGGCATCAAGCGCGGCATCATGGAGATGGCCGACATCATGGTAATCACCAAGGCCGACGGCGAAAACATCCACAAGGCCGAACTCGCCAAAACCCAGTTTCAGGGGGCGCTGCGGCTCTTCCCTCTGCCGGAATCGGGCTGGCGGCCCAAAGTCTACACCTGCTCGGCCGTAGCCGGAACGGGACTGGAAGAGGTATGGAAAGGCGTCGAAGAGTTCCTCGACCACATCGAGGCCAACGGCTACTTCCGACACAACCGCAACCGCCAGAACAAATACTGGATGTACGAGTCGATCAACGAAGTGCTGCGCAACTCGTTCTACCACGATCCCGCGGTCGAATCGCGCATCGCCGAATACGAACAGCGCGTGCTGGACGACAAGATCTCGTCGTTCATCGCCGCCAAAGAGCTGCTGGACATCTATTTCAAGGACCTGAAATAGTCCTCCGGCCGACGCACGCCGCGCGAACTGCGGATTGCGGAAACTTCTGGGAAAAATACGAACAAAAAAGAGGGTGTCTGCACTGCGGCAGACACCCTCTTTCGTAGCAACACCCTATCTATCCGGCATAGCGCTCCCGTAGCAGGGCGGCCAGTTCGGGCATGCCCTCGGCGGCGCGTTTGCGGATCAGGGTCAGCGGATTGCGGATGCCCGCCGTATCGGGGTTGCCGGGATCGACGACGTAAATCGGAATGTCGGGGCGCACGTAACGCACCAGCGACGCCGCAGGATAGACCGCCAGCGAAGTGCCCACGACGACCATGATATCCGCCGTCTGCGCGATCTCCGCCGCACGTTCGAACATCGGCACCGACTCGCCGAAAAAGACGATATGCGGCCGCAGCAGCGACCCGTCGGGAGCCGTGGCGTCGAGCCGCTGCTCCCACCCTTCGATCGGGACGATCAGCCCGGAATCGCGCGACGAACGCAGGCGAATCAGCTCGCCGTGCAGATGCGTCACCCGCGACGATCCGGCGCGCTCGTGGAGGTTATCGACGTTCTGTGTCAGCACCTCGACCTCGAAATCCCGCTCCAGCTCCGCGATGGCCCGATGCCCGGCGTTCGGCTCGGCGGCGAGCATCTCGCGGCGGCGTTTGTTGTAAAATTCGATCACGGTGGCGCGGTTGTGCGCCAAGGCTTCGGGCGTGCAGACATCCTCGATACGGTAGTCGGCCCACAGGCCGTCCGAATCGCGGAACGTGGCAAGGCCGCTGTCGGCGCTCACCCCGGCGCCCGTAAAAACGACTATTCTTTTCATAAACTAAAACTTTAGGTAACCCAATCTACTTCCCAATGCGGCAACCAATATCAACAGGACGAATCCGACCGATTTCGTAACACCGACGGCCACGCCTTCGGTCACAATATCGTACGCCAGCATCGCCGCCAGCACACAAAAAGCGATCCCCAGCGCGGCTTTCGACAACAGGGATTTCCGCCGGGCGGGTTCGGTGCCGTCCGCGGACGCAGTGCGGCCGCAGGATTCCGGATGCGCAGCGGATTCGCCGAACCTTTCAGCGCCGGCACGACCGGCGGATTCGCTGCACCTTGCGACCCCGGCTGGCATGGCGGCCCCGGCATTCGCGGCGGAGTCAATACGCCCGGCAGGTGCGGCATGGATGCCGGCTCCGGCACATCTGCGGGATTGCGCACACACGGCAGTCCCACGGGATTCGTTGCGCCTGCCGGTACGCCGCTCCTTGGGCGTCCATGCCGAGAGCAATGCGGGCAGGCCGAACAGCAGGGAACTTACCGCCGCATGCAGCGGCGACTGCCCCACCCACAAAAAATTGAGCGGGAACATCACCAGCGCGACCGCAAACACCGAAGCAATCGCATAAAACCATCTCCGGAGTCTCATCGCCCACCTCCTTCCGCCGCGGCACGGGCGCAAAGCATGTCGCGTCTTCGGCGTTCGGCTTTCAGCTTCCAAAGGCGCATTTCAGCCTCGGCGCGCAAACGCCGCCAGCGCAGCAGGCAGACGACGCATGCGACGAGCGCAGCGACACCCAATCCCAGCGTGGCGCGGGTCAACTCCTTCTCGCCGGAGACTCCCCAGAAAAAGAACGGCGGCAAAATGACAATCCAGACCACCGAAAGCGACAACAGCACCAGCCCCGCATCGCGCCACCGCCGGCGCGGACGACGGCGGCGGTAATCGAGCGCCATTTCGCCGAGGGCGAGGGCGGCGCCCAGCGCCAGCACACCCCAATAGACCCAGCGGGGCAGCCAGTCGGGCCGAAGCAGGAGAAAAAAGACCAGCAGTCCGCCCACGACCTGCAAACCGGAGACAATCCGCCCATACCGCAGACCGGACATATTCCGTCCCGGACGCAAACCGGACACACCCAGAACCGGACGTAAACCGGACACGCTCCGAACCGGACGCAAAGCGGAAATGCCCTGCCCCGGACGCAAACCGGACACACCCCGACCCGGACGCACACCGGACACGCTCCGAACCGGACACAAAGCGGACATGCCCCGCCCCGGACGCAAAGCGGACATGCCCCGGTCTGATTGCGAGCCACGGAGTTTTCCACACAATCCTATTCGATTTTTGCTCAATAGATTGCACATATCAATTAGCGTATCGGTTAAATATCGTCGGGATAATCGCTCCGGGGCGGAACCGGGGGTTTTGCAGAAGCGGCATCGCCCGACGGAAGCCCCGTCGAATCGCCGGACTCCGGTCCGGCGGGACGGGGCTTTTTCAGGCGGCCGCTGCGGCGCAGGGCGTCGGCGATGATCCACTGCAGCTGCCCGTTGATCGAGCGGAACTCGTCGGCCGCCCACCCTTCGAGCGCCTCCATGGTCGCGGCGTCGATGCGAAGCACGAAACTCTTGTTATTGTTCTCTTTAGCCATCGGCAGTTAAATCAATGGTGAAGGGTTCCGGCATTGACTACCGGCTGCGCGGCTTCGTCGGCGCAGAGCACGACGAGCAGGTTGGTGACCATCGCCGCCTTGCGCTCCTCGTCCAGTTCGACGATATGTTCGCTGCCCAGACGCTCCAAGGCCATGTGGACCATCGACACGGCGCCCTCGACGATCTTTTCGCGGGCCGAAATAATGGCGTCGGCCTGCTGACGGCGCAGCATCACGGCGGCGATTTCGGGAGCATAGGCCAGATAGTTGATGCGGGCTTCGACCACCTCGATGCCGGCCATCGCCAAGCGTTCGTTGAGCGTGTGTTCGAGCTGGTCGTTGATCGCCTCGCTATTCGAGCGCAGCGTCAATTCATCGTCCTTAACCCCGTTATTGTCATAAGCATAGCAGCCGGCGACCTGACGCAGCGCAGCGTCGCTCTGCACACCCACGAAATTTTCGAGGATGTTCATGCGGGCCGAAGCCGAAACCCCGGTTTGTCCGGCAGTCGTCGGAGCGTCGATCTCGAAGACCGCCTTATAGATATCGTCGCGCTTGATCTTCCACACCAGCACCAGACCGATCATAATCGGATTGCCCGTCTTGTCGTTCACCTTGATCGGATCGACGTTCAGGTTGCGGGCGCGGATCGAAATCTGCTTGGCCGACATAAATGGATTGACCCACCAGTAGCCCGTTTCGTAGAAGGTGCCCTTGTATTTGCCGAAGAAGACCATGACGCGGGCTTCGTTGGGTTCGAGCAGCATGAAGCCCGCCATGCAGATCAGCATGCAGAGACACCAGACCGAGCCGATCACGACCGGCCCGACGCCGAACGCCAGCCCTGCGTCGATACGCTGCGCGCCGAACACGATCGCGCACACACCCAGCGCCAACCCGACGAAGATCAGCGTCAAAGCCAGAAAACCATTGCATTTCCAGCCCTTGTAGACAAAATTTCCATTCTCCATATCCGTAAGTTTTAGGTGATATTATTTTGATATCACAAATATATCGAATTTTTCCGGGATTCCAAATATTCCCCCGCTTTTTTCAGGGGGGGGGCAGGATCGGAAGGCAAACAAGCAGAAACGGGAACAGAACAGGACGGAATGATGCAAAAAAAATCAACCGTTCGGAGCCGAAAACGGCATCACCCGCGGGAGGTTGGTCCGGCAGCAGGTTGAGTACAAAGCGGAAAGGGGCTTGCGGGCCGCAGACGGAGGTTTTCAGGCAAAAAAAGCACGCCGGATTTCAGGTCCGGGCAACTCCGACGCGGCACGGTTCATGCAAGGTCGTATGCTCGTAAACCAAAAATAAATTTACGTTATGAATCAGCAAAGACACACCAACGAGGACACGCTGACCGATATTTTCGGTTCGGAAGAGATGCGCAATCCCGCGCCCACGGAGTTTATCCCCAAAGGCAAGACATCGCCCGAAATCGCCTACCAGTTAGTCAAGGACGAAACCTATCCGCAGACGCAGCCGCGGCTCAATCTGGCCACCTTCGTGACGACCTACATGGATGATTACGCCACGCGCCTGATGAACGAGGCGATCAACGTCAACTATATCGACGAGACGGAGTATCCGCGTGTCGCGGTGATGTGCGGCCGCTGTCTGAATATCGTCGCCAATCTGTGGAACACCCCCGAAAAGGCCGAGTGGAAGACCGGAGCGCTGGGCATCGGTTCGTCGGAAGCCTGCATGCTGGGCGGCGTGGCCGCATGGCTGCGCTGGCGCAACCGCCGCAAGGCCGCAGGCAAACCCTTCGACAAGCCGAATCTGGTGATGAGCGCCGGATTTCAGGTCGTATGGGAGAAATTCTGCCAGCTGTGGCAGATCGAACTGCGCACCGTGCCCCTGACGCTGGATCACATCACGCTCGATCCCAAGCAGGCGCTGGAGATGTGCGATGAAAACACGATCTGCATCGTGCCCATAGCCGGTGTGACGTGGACGGGTCTGGACGACGACATCGAGGGGCTGGACAAGGCGCTCGACGAGTACAACGCCAAGACGGGGTATGAGATTCCGATCCACGTGGACGCCGCGTCGGGCGGTTTCATCCTGCCGTTCCTCAAACCCGAAAAGAAATGGGACTTCCGCCTCAAATGGGTGCTGTCGATCTCCACGTCGGGCCACAAATACGGTCTGGTATATCCGGGTCTGGGCTGGGTGGTCTGGAAGGACAAGAAATACCTGCCCGACGAAATGTCGTTCTCGGTCAATTACCTCGGAGCCAACATCACGCAGGTGGGTCTGAACTTCTCGCGTCCCGCGGCGCAGATTCTGGGACAGTACTACAATTTCATCCGGCTGGGATTCGAGGGCTACAAGGAGATTCAGCAGAACTCGATGGACGTCGCCAAGTACTGCCACCAGCAGATCGGCACGATGAAGTGCTTCAAGAACTACTCGAAGGAGGTCGTCAATCCGCTCTTCATCTGGATGATGGATCCCGAATACGACAAGAAGGCCAAATGGACGCTCTTCGACCTGCAGGCCAAACTGCAGCAGAGCGGCTGGATGGTTCCCGCATACACCATGCCCAAGAACATCGAGAACGTGGTCGTGATGCGCATCGTGGTACGTCAGGGCATGTCGCGCGACATGGCCGACATGCTGATGGGCGACATCCGCAACGCCGTCGCAGAGTTCGAACAGCTCGAATACCCCACTACGTCGCGCATCAAGTACGACAACATGGAACACCAGAAAGGCAAGGTATTCACGCACTAGAATCGGGGATTCGGACCGGCGGTCGGGGGGGGGTCGCCCCGGACTTCCGGCCGGTTTCCGGACCGACATTACAGCCGGAAGGCGGAAAGACTCCCATTTATTGAGGTCCAGTCAACGGCGGGACGCCGCCGGCTGGCCGTCGCTTCCGGCGCCCCTGCTTCGGCAGGGGTTTTTGTCCCGGTGCGCCGACACGCCCCGGAGTCCGTCGCAGAGATTGCGGAAAAGGTCGATCCAGCCCATTCCGCGGCAGGCAAGACCGGGGTTTCGGCTACCACATCAAACTTCCGTGTGCCCTGAGGCAGCGCTTTCTCGCAGGCAACTCGTTTTCACGATTCTGCGCCCCGTCACGGCGGTCGAAAGAGCACACTTCCGGCTTCGGTCCGATTTCGGGGGATCGGCGGGCACGACCGCGACACGCACACTTTCCGGGCGCCACGGGAACTTGACAGGCGGCTTCCGCATACAGCGGCGGCCGCCTTTTTTTATCAGGCCTCTTGCAATATTTCAAGCCGCGAAAAAGAGACGGGCGAAATGCAGCCCCCTTACCCTGAAAAACACCGAGGAAAACCGTTGCGGGACAAGAAAGACTGCAGAGAGAAAAAAAAAAGAACCGCCGAAAAACGAGAAAACCGGCAGGTGAGAAGGCAGAGCCGTCATGGGCCGCGAAAAGAGTGCAAAAAAAAGCAGGAGGAAACCCGTTTCCCAACTGTCAAAAAGAACAAAAACGGCCCTTTCGGGGACTTGTCGGAGCGGGAAAGTTTTATTATCTTTATGTCGTTTTACCGAAACCGTTCCGATATGGCCCAAACATTCGATATATTCCTGATCGTCATGGCGCTGCTGGCCTTGGTGGTCTTCGCTGCCCTGCATTTTTTCGAAGCCGGATACGGCTATCTCTTCAACCCCAAATACGGGCCGCCCGTGCCCAACAAGATCGGCTGGGTGCTGATGGAGTCGCCCGTATTCGTGGCGATGTGCGTGCTGTGGCTGCTCTCCGAAAGGACGTGGGAAGCCGGGCCGCTGACGCTCTTCGCGCTCTTTCAGGCCCACTACCTGCAACGGGCGTTCATCTTTCCGCTGCTCATGCGCGGCGCGTCGAAAATGCCGCTCGGCATCGTCGTGATGGGCATGTGCTTTAACACGCTCAACGCCCTGATGCAGGGCGGGTGGATCTTCTACGTCTCGCCCGAAGGCTACTACGCCGACTGGTTCGCGCAACCTTATATTTATATCGGCGGGGCGATGTTCCTCGCGGGAATGGCCGTGAATCTCCATTCGGACCACATCATCCGCAACCTGCGCCGGCCGGGCGACACGCGCCACTACATTCCGCGCGGCGGCATGTTCCGCTACGTCTCGTCGGCCAACTACTTCGGCGAACTGCTCGAATGGACGGGCTTCGCCGTGGCTTCGTGGTCGTGGGCCGGAGCGGTGTTCGCGTGGTGGACCTTCGCCAACCTCGCGCCCCGCGCCGCATCGCTCAACAAACGCTACGCCAAGGAGTTCGGCGACGAATTCACGTCGCTCGGACGCAAAAAAATCATACCTTTCATTTACTGACCCTATCATGTCATCGCTTTTCACCCCCTATAAGTTAGGCCCCGTAACGCTGCGCAACCGCACGATACGCTCGGCGGCGTTCGAGTCGATGGGCCGCCATTTCGGCCCGACGCAGCAGTTGAAGGAGTACCACGTATCGGTGGCCCGCGGCGGCGTGGGCATGACCACGCTGGCCTATGCGGCGGTCTGCCGCAGCGGGCTTTCGTTCGACAAGCAGCTGTGGCTGCGGCCCGAAATCGTGCCGGGGTTGCGCGACATCACCGACGCCGTGCACCGCGAAGGCGCGGCGGCGGGAATTCAGATCGGCCACTGCGGCAACATGACCCACCTGACCACGGCGGGGCAGATTCCGATCGGCGCGTCCACGGGCTTCAACCTCTACGCCTACACGCCGGTCCGGGGTATGCGGGCCGGCGAGATCGAGCAGGTGGCCCGCGACTTCGGGCGGGCCGTCCATACGGCCCACGACGCGGGATTCGACTCGGTGGAGGTACACGCCGGGCACGGCTACCTGATTTCGCAGTTCCTTTCGCCCTACACCAACCGCCGCCGCGACGAGTACGGCGGATCGCTCGAAAACCGCATGCGCTTCATGCGGATGTGTCTGGAGGAGGTCATGGAAGCCGCGGCGCAGACCGGGACGGCCGTGCTGGTGAAGCATAACATGTACGACGGATTCAAGGGCGGCATCGAAATCCCCGAAAGTCTCGAAATCGCCCGCGAGATCGAGCGTTTCGGTGTGGACGGCATCGTGCTGTCGGGCGGATTCGTATCGAAGGCCCCGATGGCCGTGATGCGGGGGCTGATTCCGATCTACACGATGAGCTACTACTCGCCGCTGTGGCTGCGTTACTTCATCCGCTGGTGCGGGCCGTGGATGATCCGGCAGTTCCCGTTCGAGGAGTGCTATTTTCTGGAGGACGCCAAGAAGTTCCGCGCCGAGCTGAAGTGCCCGCTGGTCTATGTGGGCGGGCTGGTGAGCCGCGAAGGCATTGACAGAGCGCTGGACGCGGGATTCGAACTGGTGCAGATGGCGCGGGCGCTGGTCAACGACCCTGCGTTCGTCAACAAGCTTCGGGAGGGCGACGCCGCGACCCGCAGCGAGTGCGACCACCGCAACTACTGCATCGCGCGCATGTACTCGGTGGACATGAAGTGCTGCAAGCACTGCGGCGACCTGCCGCGCAAAATCCGCGAAGAGCTGGCAAAACTGCCGTAAACATGGAACATAAGAACGACACAAACCCGATGGACAAGCAATCGGGACATATGCCCGGCGAAGGCGCGCCGGACACCGGCACCGTGCAAGAGACGACGGGAACGGCACCGGGCATCCGCACCGGGCAGGAGACGGCACGGCATTCCCGGCGGATGAAGCGCGGCGAAGTCCGGCCGGGAAGCGCATGGGCGCTGGTGACGGGAGCCGGATCGGGCATCGGACGCTGTTACGCCCTGCGGCTGGCGGCGCTGGGCTACCGGCTGGTGATCGTCGGCAACAACGCCGCGCCGCTCGAAGCCGTGGCCGGAGAGATACGCCGTGCGGCGGGGGCGAACGCTTCCGCATCCTTTCCCGAAGTCCGGGTCATGCCGATGGACCTCGCGCGGGTCGGGGCGGCACAGGAGTTGCACGACCGGACAGCGGCCGAAGGGATCGAAATCGACGTGGTGATAAACAACGCGGGCATCTTCTCGTTCTGCGACATCCTGACGACGCCCGCCGAGCGTATCGAACGCATCATCCTGCTGCACGACCTGACCGTCTCGCAGCTATGCCGTCTCTACGCCGCCGACATGGTTCGCCGCGGGGTGCGGGGGCACATTCTCAACATGTCCTCCTACTCGTTGTGGATGCCGTTTCCGGGACTGGCGCTGTACAGCGCGTCGAAGGCTTACATGCGGTCGTTCTCGGTGGCTTTCGCCAAGGAGGTGCGCGACCGCGGCATCCGCGTCACGGCGGTCTGTCCGGCAGGCGTGGCGACCGACCTCTACGGGCTGACGCCCCGCTGGCAGCGCATCGGCAAACGGCTCGGCGTGCTTATCACGCCCGACAACTGCGCGCGGCGGGGATTGCTGGCTTTGTGGCGGGGCCGCCGCTGCATTGTGCCCGACTGGTGGAACCGGGCGTGGATTCCCCTTTGCAAAGCGTTGCCGATGTGGGTGCTGCGGCCGATCCGCAGGTTCACGATGCGATTCCAGAAATAACACGGCCCGCAGTCTGCCACGATCGGCAGCCGAGCGGCTGGCGGAATAGCAGATGCAACGGCCGGCAAAACGGCGGCCGTAACGGCAGGCCGTGCAAGAACAAAAATCACAACAGCTTATGAATGAGATTAAAAACGTAATATTCGACCTCGGCGGCGTCCTCGTGGACCTCGACATCGAGCGCTGCACCGCCGCGTTCCGCGCACTGGGCATGCCCCGTGTCGCCGACCTTATCAATCCCTACTATCCCGCCGAGATGATCGGCCGGCTGGAGCGGGGCGACATTTCGTTCCGCGAAGCCTGCGACGAGATGCGCCGGCTGGACAGGCGGCCCGAAGTGACCGATTCCGAAATCGCGGCGGCGTACAGCGCATTTCTGGTGGGGATTCCGGTCGCCAAACTGCGGCAGATCATGCGTCTGCGCGAGGCGGGCGTCCGCACCTATGTGCTTTCGAACAACAACCCGGCGGCGATGGTCGCCATCCGCGGCGCGTTTACGGCCGACGGGCATACGATGGACGACTATTTCGACAAGATATACCTTTCGTACGAACTGCACGAACTGAAGCCTTCGGAGGCGATTTTCCGCAAGGTGATCGCCGACAGCGGCGTGATCCCCTCCGAAACGCTCTTCATCGACGACGGCCGGAAGAACGTTGACGCCGCGCAGGCGCTGGGCTTCGCCGTCTACATGCCCGCGCCGGGAGAGGATTTCGGGCATCTGTTCGAGGAGATAACGCGTTGAGGGATTGCGGGGAGGAGCCGCGGAGCCGAACCGCAGGGCCGAAACCGCACGCGGCAATAACCGTTGACAGAAACCGCACGGCCGGAATTTCTATTGCAAGTTCCGGAATGCGGACCGCAAAACCCACAACCGGAGTTCCGACGCGAATTCCCGAACGCGATCGCAAAACCCATGGCCGGATTCAGGCGGAGGTTCCGAAGCCGCCCGGAAGCATACGACAGGGAGCCGGCAACATTCTGACAGCGTTCAGACAGTATTCGGGCGGCATTCCGACAACGGTCTGACAGCGGTCCGACAACATGCTAACAGCTCTCCGACAGCGTTCGGGTCGGCTTCCGAACGCCCGGACGTAAGATGAAAGGCTTCGCGGAAGATCCGCGGAACCCGGAATAGCGGGAATAAACCGCAGACCGAAAAAAAACGATACGACACAAGGCGGCTGCGGAGGATTTCCCGGATGCCGCACTGACCACAAACAGAACGAACCCTGAAGAAATGGATTAAAATTACGCTGATCGCCGCGGCCGTCTTGGCCGTGCTGATCGTCATAGCTGCGATCGCCGTTTCGCCCGTAGCCAAGAACTACATCGAGAAACACGACCGCGAACTGATCGGCCGCTCGATCCGCATGGAGCGGCTGCGGATGAACATTTTCACCGGACGCCTGCGCATCGAAGGACTCCGCATCGGCGGAAGCGAAGATTCGACGACGTTTTTCCGACTGGACAGCTTCGAGATGCGCATGCGGCTATGGCCGCTGCTGGGAAACCGTGTGCTCGTGAAAAAAATCTCGTTCGCAGGTCCCGACGTGAAGATCTACCAGCGGGGCAACGCCTTCAGTTTCGATGACATCACAGCCCGCTTCGCGGGCGACACGACAGCCGTCGCCGCAACGCCCGAAAAAACCTCGAAGCCGTGGGAAATCGGGATTTACGACATCTCGATCCGCAACGGCAGGGTCTTTTACAAGGACCTCGCGCTCGATGCCGAGTGGGGCATGAACGACCTGAACCTGCATATTCCGGGCGTCTATTTCTCCGGCGAGAAAACCGACGTCGGGGCCGTGCTCAACTTCGCCGAGGGCGGTTCGCTCTCGACCGACGTGGGCTACAACATCGAAAGCTCGGAATTCGACATCGGAATACGCCTGCAGGACTTCGCGTTGGCGGGCACGCTGCCCTATTTCCGGCAGTCGCTCGACGTCACGGCCGTGGACGGCCGCCTGTCGGCCGACAGCCGCCTGCGCGGCAATACGCAACATCTGCTTTCGCTCACGACCGAGGGTACGGCTTCGCTGGCGGGCTTCGCCCTGCGCGACCGGCAGCAGCGGCCCGTGGCGGGCGTCGATACGCTGGGCGTAAAACTCGCCGAGGGCGATCTGGGCAAAATGCGCTTCGTCTTCGACCGCATCTACGTTTCGGGACTCTCGGCGCTGTTCGAAATGACGCCCGAAGGTAATAATCTCGCCGCTCTGATGAAATCCCCGGCGGCAGAAACCGCTTCGCCGACCACCGTTTCCGCCTCTGCGGCAACGAATCCCGCTCCGGAAGCAGCCCCCGCTCCGGCAGCTGAAATCACGACGTCTGCCGTGCCTGCCCCGACTGCTGCGAATCCCGCCCCGGCGGCTGAAATCACGACGTCCGACACTGCGGGAAGCGCGACGCCGAGTCCGACGCTCCGGATCGCCGACCTCGAAATCACGAACGGCCGCGTCACGGTGCGCGACCTGACGATGCACCGCCCGTTCGAATATACCGTCTCGGAAATCCGCATGCGCAGCCGCGATTTCGCCCCATCGAAGCGCAACAGCATGACCGTCGATGCGCGGATGCAGAAGACCGGCTCGGCGAAGCTGCGCTGGGAAGGGACGCTCGACGACATGGACAACCAGAACATCACGCTTTGGCTCACCAACCTCGACCTGCGCGACTTCGGTCCCTACTGCGAACATTACACGGCCTATCCGCTGACCAAGGGCAACCTCACGTTCCGCAGCCAGAACGTAATCCGCAACCGCTACCTCGACGGCACCAACCACCTCGACATGTTCGAACCGAAGGTGGACAAAAAACGCAGGGAGATCAAGGCCGAGATGAATATTCCGCTCAAGCTGGGGCTATACGTCCTGAAAGACAAAAAAGGACACGTGAAGATGGACCTTCCGGTCAAGGGGAGTCTCGATTCGCCGGAGTTCTCCTACCGCAAGATCGTGCTGAAGGCGATCGGCAACGTCCTGCTGAAAGTCGTGACGGCGCCCTTCTCGTTCCTGTCGGGCAACAAGGAGAACCTCGAATACATCAATATCGACCCGCTGCAATACGTCTTCACGTCGGAGCAGTACGCTTCGCTGGACAAGATCGCGCAGGCATTGCAGGACAAGCCCGACATGCACATCGTCCTGACGCAGCGCGTCAACATGCGCCGCGCCCTGCCCCGGCAGGCGGCCGGCGCGCTCCGGATGGCCTATGCCGAGCATCTGAAGAGCGCCGACACGACCGGCCGCCAGCCTATGTCGATGCTCGAATACGAAAAGATCCAGCAGACCGACATCCGCACTCCGGCGATCATGTCCTTTGCCGATTCGCTGCTCGCCCAGCGGGGAATTTCGCCGCAGGGACTTTCGTCCGACGACAAGGCGCTGGCGCTCTACCGCGAAAAAGCCGCCGGACAGCTGGCCCGCATGATGGCCGCACGCAACAAGGCGCTGACCGACTACATGCAGTCCACGCACGGCGCGACGGCTCCGGCGTTCCGGGTGCAGACGATGGATTCGCTGGCGTTGCCGAATTACGCGGGCCGCGACCGTTACACGATCGCCCTCGAAGTGGACGGCGAGACCGTGGAGGTCGAAGCGGACGACGGCAACGCGGGAGCAGGAACTGACGCAGGGGCTGGTACAGATGCGGGGACGGAGGCCGAGACAGATGCAAGGACAAATACGGAATCGGATACCGAGACGAATGCAGGAACGCATGCAGGAACAGATACAGAGTAGGATGCCGGGGCGGATACAGAACTGAATACGGAATCGGATGCCGTGACGGATGCAGGATATCGCCGGGAATGTTCAGGCGGATTCGACACATGGCCGCATCCGCCCCGGCAGAGAAGCGGCGGGAACCGGCAAGGCAACGGATACGGCGACGGACACAAATCCCATTGCGGTCGCACGGGACGGAGTCTTCGGAAAAAGCTGCGGAAGCAGCCGGTTCGACAAGCGAAGCAACTCCGCCTGCGGCCGGAGCCGATGCGTATATTCCGGCCGAATAGAGAGCGAAAACGGGCCCCCGGCCGATAAAGAGCGGGATATATGCAGAAAAGGTTTAAAATGAGATTCCTCATTCTAAACCTTTTACAATTTGTCGGGGAGACTGGATTCGAACCAGCGACCTCCAACTCCCGAAGCTGGCGCGCTAACCGGACTGCGCTACACCCCGAACATTTGGGACCCTTATCATTTTAAGAGCGCACAAAGATAAGTCGAAAATCTGAAAAGACAAAATTATTTCCGCAAAATTATGCGCTTCTTTTATCTTCCGCCCTGCTTAGGCCCTTTCCGATCCGATCGTACCTGCTTCCCGTTTCCTCGCACGACTTCCGACAGACTGTAACTTCCGGCCCCAGACCGCGCTTGGTGTCCGATTGCCGTTTTTGTGTGAAATTTGCCTGAAAACGGCGTTGTTTCAGAACTTTACAGAAACAAAAAAAGTCACTGCAAATATTAATTCACAGCAACTTTCTTCATGTCGGGGTAGCGGGATTCGAACCCACGACCCCCTGCTCCCAAAGCGTAATTTGGCGATTTTTGCCGATTTTCAGATATTTTTATTTTGTTTTGTAAATAGTTGTTTTTCAGTGGCAAATATAGCTATTTTATCTTGATTTGTTTTTGGTGATTTGATTTAATTATGTATATTTGTGTGTAAATTGTGTACCGCAAATTAAAATTTATACACAAAATGAACTACTCGAAAGACGGCGTAACGGTTGCCGCAATGTTTGATACCGCGCACCCGAAAAAGTCTGGTAAGTGCCCCGTAAAAATCCGTGTTACCTACAATCGAGTGCGGAACTATTATCCGACTGGAAAGGATTTATCGCCGGAGGAATGGGAAATACTGCCGACTACAAAGGTGCGTGCACTTGTGGCGATCCGCAAGGACATCGAAAGCAGCTACCAGATCGTGCGGGCGGCTGTTGAGGAGCTGGCAGGGGTCGGTGCATTTACACTCAGCAAACTGAATACGCGGCTAAAAGGTGCACCCTCAGACACGGTAAACACAGCATTTCGGGCAAAAATGGAGGAATTAAACAAACTCCAGCACGTCGGCAATATGTTGATATACGACAATGTTCTGAAAGGCTTAGAACGGTTTGCCGGCACCCGTATTCGATTTGAGACCATTACAGCATCATGGCTGGAAAAATATGCTGCACATCTGCGGGAGGAAGGAAAACGGCAAACGACAATAGCAATCCACCTACGAACGTTGCGCGCAATTCTCAACGAAGCCAAAAGACAGGGAGCAATCAAGGAGGCGCAATACCCTTTTGGCCTCGGTAAAGATAAATACAAAATACAATCAGGTATGGGGCGCAAAATGGCGCTTACATTGGAGCAGATAGGGCAAATAGCCCGTTATGACGATGGAAGCGAGGCAACGACTAAATACCGCGATTATTGGCTGTTCCTCTACTTGTGCAACGGGATTAACGTTGCGGATTTCGTGCGGTTGAAGTATCGAGATATTGTAAAGGGAGAAATTTATTTTGAACGCACAAAGACCCGGAACACGATCCGCACATTGCGAGATATTCGGGTTGTGATGACCCCGCCAATGCAGGCTATTATCGACCGCTGGGGGAATCCTAATCTGCCTGATAACTTCATTTTTCCGGTATTGACAGGCCGGGAGGATGTTATGACAGCTAAAAATAAAACCAAGTATTTGACGCACTCGATTAATAAGCGCATGAAGGAGGTGGGCGAAAAGCTCGGCATCGGTAATATTTCAACCTATACGGCCCGGCACTCGTTCGCCACGGTGTTAAAGCGGGCAGGCGCAAACATCGCCTATATCTCCGAATCGCTGGGGCATCAGGACCTCAAAACAACGGAAAACTATCTTGCCAGCTTCGAGCGGGAAGAGAGGGTAAAGAATGCAGAAATATTAACGAAATTTTAATTAATTATGGATAAATTTAGTATCACCAAAACCTATTGGCGGAATTAAATTATAAAAGATTTATGTTTAAAAAGTTGTGCATATTATTGATATTTAGTAA
>OGDO01000083.1_pt1 | contig 62904 bp, 51 predicted proteins | sample 1570431 | NCBI WGS metagenome assembly OGDO01 (sample SAMEA2582183, study PRJEB24529) | metagenome | reverse complement strand
GGTAGTCGTGTGGCGCTGGGTGCGGCAGTGGTATTCGGTATGGCAGTGAATACGATTTTTGCTACCATTTATATTCCTAACTGGTATGAAGTGATGCAGAATATTCAGGAGAAATGGTTGACTAAGAAAAAATAATTGTTTTTAGCCGGAAAGAAAAACGCTTTGTTACCTTTGTTGGTAATAAGGCGTTTTTAGTATCTTTGCGGAAAAACGAATGTAGTATGGATACAATAAACAACGATCTTACTAACTTATTGCAACAGATGGGTGTGCATCAGGAAAGCCTGGGCATAACCCAGCGTATCATTATTATAGCCGGTATTATTATCATTGCTTTTGTGGCAGATTATTTTTGCAGAAAAATAGTAGTTCCTACTATAAAGAAACTGACGGCAAAGACACAGGCTACTTGGGATGATTATCTATTCAATGATGTTGTACTGGATAATATATGTCATCTCATTCCACCTGTTATATTATATGCATTGCTTCCTTTTGCTTTTCCGCATGAACCCGTGACTTTAACATTTATCCTTAAACTATGCTGGGTATATATTACTGCTGTGTCAATGCGTTTGATTTGTTCTTTTCTCACTTCACTTTATACCATTTCCAGTGAACATGAGAAGTTGAAGAATCATCCGTTGAAAGGGGTGTATCAAATGTTGAAGTTGATAGTGATATGTATAGGAGTAATTATTATTATCAGTACACTGATTGATAAAGACCCGATGAATATCCTGACCGGTTTGGGGGCTTCTGCGGCTATTCTGATGTTGGTATTTAAGGATACCATTATGGGGCTGGTTGCCGGGGTACAACTTTCAGCCAATAATATGCTTCGTCCGGGTGACTGGATTACTATGCCTAAATATGGGGCTGACGGTACGGTGATAGAAGTGACATTAACTACCGTGAAAGTACAGAATTGGGATAATACTATAACCACAATTCCACCGTATGCTTTAGTAAGTGATTCTTTTCAGAATTGGCGCGGTATGAGAGAAAGTGGCGGGCGAAGAATAAAACGTTCACTGAATATTGATATGACAACAGTGCATTTCTGTACTCCCCAACAGTTGAAGAACTTTGAGAAACGCGGCTGGTTGGAAGGATTTGAAAGGACCGGAAAAGAGGAGGTGAATCTGCATGTCTTCCGCCATTATCTGGAGCGGTATTTGCGACATCACCCACGGGTGAATACAAGCCTTACCCTCATGGTACGGCAACTTCAGCCTACTCCGCAGGGCTTGCCCATCGAACTTTATTTTTTCTCAGCCAATAAGGATTGGATACCTTATGAACGTCTGCAAGCCGAAGTTTTTGACCATGTACTGGCTGTTCTTCCCCAGTTCGGATTGAAAGTATTTCAAAGCCCTACGGGAACTGATATATTGGCGCTTTCAAAACAGTAGGTTTCTTATTTGTCATGTAATTCCAGCACAAATCGGGTTCCTTTCTTGTATTCGTTATCCAGATGCAAAGTACCATTAAGTTTATAGGCGATGAGGCTGCAGGTCGGTAAGCCCAGTCCATTGCCTTGCGTTAAGTCATGGATTTCGGCAAATGGCTTGAACAGCTTTCCTTTTATTTCGGTCGGTATGCCTGTACCGGTATCGGTAATGATAAACTGTCCTGTGTGTGCACTTCTTTTCTTAAACTCTAATGTGATTTTGCCGTTATCTGTGTGTAGTGCAGCATTTCTCAATAAATAAAGCAAGATGCGTTCCAGCGCTTCTGCATTTGTCTTAATATTTACTCTCGGTACATTGAGTACGGCTTCCACTTCGGGTTTGAAGTTTGTCTTGGCCTTTTCCATAATGGTTTCGCACAAGGCATTTATATTCATATCTTTGAGCGGATAATGTTCCTCACGTGTCTCTTCCAAAGTGACGTATGTTTGAATGTCAGTCATGAGTTTTTTCAAAGCTTCTATATTCTTTTGTAGGATTTTGGCCGAGAACACTTCAGTCGCTTCTTCCATCGTGTTAAGAGTCGGTTCTATCTGTGTACTGATGTTACTGATGAATCTTGACTTTTGTTCATTATTCTCATTAGCGATACCCAGACTGTGTTTTAACTTTTTCACTTGGCGTATATGTTTGAAAAGTAAGGCGGCAAGAAACACAAGCGCAGCCGCAAGAATGGCTGTCAGGATACAAAGTGCAATGATAATGAAAAGATTGGTACTTATCTTATCTTCTTTTTCTTGTAACAATTGCCGGTTTTCATCATATTTTTGTTGCAGGGTTGTCAGTTTCTGAGCTGCTTTTACTGTTTGGATGGAATCTTGCCAAGACGTGTAGAGCTTACGCATGGCACCGGCCAGTGGCGCATTGTTGTTCTGTTCTGCATAACTCAGCATATCTTTATAGCATTGCTCTATGCCTTTTTCGTCTTTTCCTTTCGAACGTTTTCGAAACAGTTCTTTATAGCATGCGAGGCTTTTGTCCGGCATACCGAATGTTTGGTAATAATTAGCCTCGGTAAAGAGAAGATCTTCCGATAAGGAATCCGATTTTATTTGGTCTGCATAAGTATGCAGTTGATTGAGTTGTTTTTTACATTGCTCTGCATTTTTCAGACGGGTGTACATGCGTAAGCGTTCTTTGGTCACCTGATAGCGGAGTGGATAATTTGCTTTTTTAGTTTCTTGTTCATTGGTATAAATCAATGCATCCATCTGGCGACAGGTGGCGAAAGCTTCTTTATATTGTCTGTTTTCGGTAAAGAGTATGCTGACGCGCACTCCTTCGTCTATAGCTTGTTTATATTGTTTCTTTTCTGCCAACTGGGTAAATTGGGCCCACTTGGAATTTAATTCTGTAGTATTAACGCCCGATGCTGTCGTAGAAGTTTGTCCTTGCCCTGCCAATACGCAGAAAGCAAGTACTAATGTTAGAAGGGTTTTTTTCATCTGTGATACTGCTTTTCTGCAAATATAACCTCATTTGAAAAAAAATGTTCTTAAAAGTGCAACTTTTTTCAGAATACCTGCGTCAAAAGACTAGAAAACCATATAAAAAAGCGAGTATGAAAAGAATTATGAATAAAATCGATTATGATTTTTGGTGGGAAAAAATAGCAGATTATGCCAAATTGGTGGGAAGAACAACGGCTCGTCCGGTACTTTTATTATATTATGTGTTGAGGAGTCCTGAAACTCCGTCATCGGATAAAATGTTAATAGTTGCCGCTTTATCTTATTTAATACTCCCGATAGATTTGATTTCTGCCAAACGGTTGCCCGTCATCGGCTGGATAGATGAGGCATTTTCTTTAGTCTATGCTTATAAGAAAGTGTGCAGGTATGTCACTCCCGAGATAGAATCGGAAGTGGACAATATACTGGAACGATGGTTTCCTGAAGTAAAATATGAACTGATACAGGAATGATGCCGAATGGTATATCATTAGGAATAAGTTTGACTCTCTAAATAAATTTTTATAGGGATAATCCTTATTTTTATCTGCTTAGATACTAATATGAACCACATAGCGCCTTATACGCGTTGTGTGGTTTTTTTTATTCTATAAAAAAACAATCTTTGTGAATTAAATAAGGAACAATTAAAACAATAGATACTATGTCACAAGAAAAAACATCTGTACCGGGTATGGAAAATTCATACTATGCAAACAAGAAGAACAATATGTATTCGAGAACTACAACTCCTGACATGGGAAGTCGCGGAACAATGGTGCCGGGAATGGAAGAGGTGGCTCCCAATGTTGGCCGGCACGAATCGAGTGCCAAAGGGGGAGCTCCGGTAGTCGGATTTTTGTATTCTATATCCCGCCAGGGTATCGGTGAATATTGGCCTCTTCATATCGGCTCAAATAAAATCGGGCGTTCCGGTAATTGTGATATATGTTTGAAGGAAGGTACTGTATCGGATATTCATGCGGAACTGAATATCAAGCAGATGAAAACTACACATAAGATACTGGCTTCGATTAAGGATATAGGTTCCAAAAATGGCATATTCGTAAATGAAGAGGAACTGGATTACAGTGCCCATGAGTGTTTTAATAATGATTTGATTACAATCGGTCTTAATTATCGATTGCTTCTGATTTTGATTGACACGCAAGCCTTGGGATTGACTGTATCGGAAAACTTTATACCTATAGAAGAGGAAGAGGATGTGGATTTTCCTTTTGCTGCACCTAAAGGTACAGGTGGCAGCTTTAATCCCTATGACCATAATAATCGTCCGATGAATAATGGAACAGTAGCAATGGACGGAGTTCAAGGTACAGAGCCGGGAGGAACTAAGTTTATGTAACAGTTGCAGACCTTTTAAATTTAAATGAAGGAAAAGATATGTCTATTATTTGCATACAAAGTATAAATGAAAAGAAAAACCACATTCGTTATGAGGTAGATACGGATAGCCAGCCCCTTGGTGTGGGAGGAATGGGTTCGGTGTATCGTGGTAAGCGGATTCAAGAAAAGACCGGTGTATGTGTGGATGTAGCAATCAAATTTTTGTTTGACGATTTGCCCGCACACGTCATCGAAAGAGCGCGGAGAGAAGCTTCCATTCAGATTCATAATGAGAATCTGGTGGAAATGTTTGGTTTTATCCAGATAGATGAAGTAGTTTCTCCAACCGTTGTCCATCAGCATTATCATGTGGTAAGTGAACTGTTGCACGGAGTAGTCTTGTGTGATTTATTAAAAGGAAAAACGACAGACAATAATGGAGTGGATATTCCTTTTGCACAAGAGCTGTATAATCAATATGTGACGGATCGTTGTGGCTTTGCGCTGCTTGTTATCAAAAATATATTGTCGGGGATTATGGCTTTGCACGACAAAGGATATATCCATCGTGACCTTGATCCGAGTAATATTATGATTACCTCTGATCGGAAAATAAAGATTATTGATTATGGTATTGCTAAACAGCTTTCTACACTGACTACACAAGACCAGCAACTGACTACCGCCGGACAATTTATGGGAAAAGCAACATACGCTTCTCCTGAATTGGTTGTTGGCGATGTGGTGCACCAAAATGAAACGACAGATATTTATGCCATTGGGATAATGCTGTTTCAGTTTATTGTGGGACATGTACCATTTGAGGGGGCCACTCATGAAGTTCTGGAAATGCAGTTGCATCACAAAATGCCTTTGCAGCAAGTGCCACAGAAAGAGATTCGAAAAATTATAGCCAAAGCTACAGCCAAGAAGCAGAAAGACCGGTATCAATCGGCAGCAGAGTTTAGAGTAGCAGTAGAGCAAATAAGTAAGATTTCCATGCCTTCGGCAACGGAACAGGAAAAGTTCGGGAATATTATAGAGACTGTTCAGGCAATTGTGGGCAAGATGGGACAAAAGAATGTATGGGCTGCAGTGTTCATTGTGGTTGTGCTGATAGGTGGAAGCATTACTTGGAAAATTATAGCCGATAATAAAGAAAAACAGCAAGCGGAGCTTGAAAGGATAGAAACTGAGAAACGGATTGCGGCATGGGAAGCTGAAATGAATAATACGATTTTGGACTCTTCGGTTCCATCGGGACAAAGGGTGACAGATTCTATATCAGGGCATACTGTGATGGTAAAGACTGCCGGTCAGCTTACACTGGAAGCTTTTACATTGTTGAGTGATTCGGGTAAAGCTGTCGATGGCTTGAATTTATTGGAGAAAGTAGCTCAAAAAGGATATCGTTCTTCTTTGGATGCAGCTTATTTGGTAGCGCGTTTGCACTATCCGGGAGAAGATTCGTCTGATTCTATTCAACAAATAAAGAACTATTTATCGGAGACATTGAAGAAAGACGGTAAGGATGCACATCAGATGATGAGTAGAATTGTCAAAACAGATTCAACCTATTATAAAGCCTTGTATGAATTGGGCTGTGATTTCTTAGCCGGTGAAATGCGTACTGGTAAAGCCGATAGTCGGGACTTGCCGAAGGCTTTAGAGTATTTCAAACGAGGATTGACATTTGCCACGCAAGCGAATGATAATGAATATATAAGTAAATGTTCCAGAAGAATAGAAGCACTCCAATGAAACCTAATTATAGAAATATAGTACAAAAAGGTGATGAAATCTATTTATGCGTAAACGGTGAATGGTTCTTTTATAACCAGACAGAGCCACCCTTGGGCGCCGGTGCTATGGGCACTGTTTATTTGGGACGGTCTTGTCAGACTCAGGAGAGAGTGGCAATTAAGCGCGTGGTGGATAAATATGCCAATGTACCAAGCATTCGTGAAAGAGCCAAATTAGAAGCATCATTGCTTTTTCGGCATCGTAACTTGGTAGAGATGATAGGCTATTGCGAGCTAAATCCATATAATGGCCCGATATTTATTGTGAGCAGACTGGTGCAGGGAATAACATTGGACGAGCATGTTAATACTCATTTGCGGAATAGGAAAGATGCGGTCAAGCGAATCTGCGAAAGCCTTTATCCTGTGATGGATGCTTTGGATTATCTTCATCAGAAAGGAATTGTTCACATGGATATAAAACCGGCTAACATTATGATAGAGCATGGTTCTAATATCAGATTAATGGATTTGGGCATTGCTTATACACCTGATTCTGTCAGTATGACGTCTCCGGGTTTGATAGGTACTCCCAAATATGCTGCTCCCGAACAAATCATAGAACCCGGACAGGTCCAATTGACAGTAGATAAAACAACGGATATCTATGAATTGGGAGTAACACTGTATGAGTTGTTGGCCGGTTATAATCCTTTTGATTCTTCTACAAGGGAGGAGACTATACAAAGGCAGCGAATGGAAGTATTGCCGGATATACAGGGAGTACCGAAAGCGGTTGTGGATGTGCTTCGCAAAGCGACAGAAAAACAGCAAAACGAACGTTTCCAATCATCGGGAGAGTTTAAGATGGCGTTACAAAAGGCTTTAAGTGCTCCTCCTTCACCGGTGGTACCGACATGGTTGGTCATGGTCGGTGTGGGTTGTCTGGTTGGAATAATTATTATATTATTAATGTTTGCCTTATGATACCAATAAATACACAATTACCTATTGCTGTCGGTTTTGTCGATTCCAGGCAAGGTGGCAGGGCCGAAAATCAGGATACATGCGGATATGCCGATACTCCATTAGGATTATTGGTTGTTGTGTGCGATGGGATGGGAGGGGGACCTTCGGGCAAGGCTGCTTCGTCTACTGCTACTGATGTAATTATTCAGACAGTACGTTCCGGCAAGCTTTCGGATTCTCCTCTGACAGTTCTTCAACAAGCCATAAAAATGGCGAATCAGGCATTGATTTCAGAGATACAGAAGAAACCTGCATTACGCGGCATGGGGACTACGGTTACCGCTTTGCTGATTAATGAGTATTCGGCCATTGCCGCTTATGTCGGAGACAGTAGGATATACCAATTTCGCAGGGGACATAAGAAGTTTCGCACATTTGACCATTCAATGGTTTTCGAGATGGTCAGGAACGGTACTATTAATGAGGAGCAGGCACGTTTGTCGGAGCAGTCAAACATGATTACTAAGGCCTTGGGTGCTAACAGTGACATTGAAGCGGATATCGTAGAGCTGCCTTATGAAAAGGGAGACCGTTTTATGCTGTGTACAGATGGAATATGGGGAATGTTTCCGGAACGGAAGTTGATTGATATTGTGGCGGGTACTTCTTCTTTGGGAGGAGCTGTCGAAAGTATTGTGATTCGTGTGGATGAAGAGGGAATCGCAAATGGCGGCAAGCATGATAATCTGACCGTAGCATTAATTGAAACAAATTCTAATTCAATATTAAAAGAAAAGATGAGTACAAAAATAAGGAATATATTATTTGCCTTGATATTTATCTGTTGTGTCAGTATAGCAGGCAACATCATTCAGGGCTTTTATTTGCCGGGTCAAGCGGTGGCTTCCTCCAAGAGTGAAGAGTTGGATATAGAAGCTTTGCAAAAGGTATGGAGCGAAAAACTTCAGGCAGAGTTTGATGAAAAGCTGAGAAAGTCGGAACAAGAACAAAAGAGGACTATAGATTCGTTGTCACAGATCATAACCAATAATCCGGGTAAAGCGAAAGAATATATGGAGGTTATAATCAATCAGTATGACATCATAGAACGGTTGGATGACATTATTAATAATTTACAGGAGTTACGTGATGTTTCTGAAGGGAAGGAAAAAGAACAAAAATTGAAGGAAACGGTGGCAATGGTTCAAAAATTGGAGCCTGAATTGAAAAAGAAATATGGCATCTCTGAAAACGAGTTTAATGGCAAAGAGAAGAACGGACGCGAATATGGTATTTTGCTTCTTTTGAAACAGAATATAGCTAAAGAAAACAGCAGCAGGGCGCAAAGTCATTATGACTCCATTATTAATCGGGTAAAAGAGATTAGAGATAAAATAAAATAGTTATAAAATTAATGAGTATGAAGATATTAACTATTGGTCGTGATGAAAGCTGTAATATCGTTTTGTCGGATAGTACAGTCAGTCGCCGCCATGCTATTTTGAAAATCCATGCGACCGGAAAGATGGAGATTATTAGTATGGGGCAAAATGGAACATTTGTCAATGGTGTTAAATTGAAATCGGATACGGCATACCCTGTCACCCGTAAAGATGTGGTTTCTTTTGCACACGTGCGCCAATTGGATTGGAATCAGATACCTGATGTTCAAAGATATTACAGATATGGCATTATGGCGGTAATAGGTCTGGCGGTAATCATTACAGTTATTGTTGTTATACAGGATATGAAGGATGATACTCCCCGGCTTCCGGTTATTGAATGTCAGCAGGAGGAGAAGGTGCTTCCGGAAAAGGAGGTAGCACCACAGGCAGAGGTGAAGAAGAAGCAGGATTCTCTCTCTGAAAAGAAAGAGAAGAATGAGGTATCAAGCTGTTTCTTCCCAAAGAAAAAAACAAAGGACAAGAAAGAGGAGAATAAGAAAAACGGAGATAAAAAAGAGAACGATTCTGCATCCAAGAAAGAACAGGCTGTACCTATTATATACTAATACTAATAAAAAAACAATATACAATGAAACTACTAAAAATTGGAAGTTCGTCTTCCTCGAATATTGTATTGAATAGCGAATTTGTGAGTAGCCATCATGCGGAAATTCTATTGTTGGATAGTGGCGAAATCATTTTGGAAGACAAAAACAGTACAAACGGAACCTTTGTGGGCGGCAAGAAAATTACTCCCAACAAGGAAGTTACCATTCAACGGGGGGATTATGTGAAATTTGCCGATGTTGAATTGCAATGGAGCCGGGTTCCTGCTTTGGAAAATACCAGTAAATATAAATCGATTCTTAATATCGGTACGAACTTTCGGAACGACCTGGTTATTTCCGGTGCCTTTGTCAGCCGTTTTCATGCTACGTTCAAGGTGGCAAAAGACGGAAAGTGTTATCTGACGGATTTGGGAAGTAAAAATGGCACTAAAGTGAATGGTGTAAAGATACAACCGGGTAAAGAAATTCGGGTGAAAAAGGGAGATATTGTACTTTGTGGGGATGTGGATGTAACCGAACAATTGCCTTTCCCTACACCTTATCCATGGATTAAATGGGTAGCCGCTGTCGGTGTGGCTGCTGCGGTTCTTTTGGGGGCAGTGTGGATATTGGGGCGTAAGACTGTCGATCCTACCAAATTCAGACCGGCTGTTGTTTGGGTAATGGCTAACTATTATTACACTGTTACATTTGATGATGTTCTGTTGGGCAGTCGGCCTTACACAGTTCTTTGTTCAACGGACGGCAAGCATGCTCGGGTTGTCGGTTCCGATAATATACCTAAAGGATATAATAAGTTCAGTTATACGGCAACGGCATTTTTTATTGACCGCGAAGGACGTATGGGAACTAACAGACATGTTGCCTATCCTTGGGACAAGGCTTATATGAATCCTGAAACAGAAGATATGTTGAGACAAGCTATAGAGGAGTTTTTGGAAGAGCTGATCCCGACAAAAGAAGTAAGGACAGACAGCGATTTGACACTTCTGGCGTCGAGTCCTGTCGGTAATGTTTTGATAGAAAAAGCGTTGGGAGAAAGTCCCAGACAAAGGGTGAAATCACTCAATGCTTTGATTAACAGAGTAAGACAAACGAAGTATACCATATCCGGTGCGTCCGATTATATATCGGTTGGCTATCCCGGACAAAACTATACCCATTATGATGACTTTGAGAGATGCTATGTTGTAAAGGCTTCTGAAACGGATGAAAAGGACATTGCTATCTTGCAGTTGAACAAAAAGAAAACTCCATCCGACATCGAATATATTTTCGATGTAAAACAATTTAATACAGAAAAGCTGAAACCGCTGGAAGAAAAATTGTATACCATCGGTTATCCGGCAGGTGCGTATCGTGCAGTGGAGAAGACAAATCATTCACTCGAACCGGATATTCGGGAAACAATGTGCAGCAAAGTGCCTGGAAGATATGATTTTGAATTCCAGGGAGAAGCAGTCGGCGGAGCCAGCGGGTCACCTATTTTCAATAAGCATGGCGAATTGGTAGGTGTTCTTTGGGGAGGCTGGAAGATGGGCTCTACTTTGGGCTTGGCATGTCAGGCCAGATATCTGAAAGAAATGTATGAAGAGGAGGTGGGCCTATGAATAAAGTAATGGTGTATGCCTGCCGGCTGTTAATGATTTGGGCATTCATTCCGTTTGGGATGAATGCTCAAACGGCTAAGTGGGCGATAGCTCCTCAGTATTCATCTATCACTCCGTATGGCGAAGACATGTACAAGGTGAAAATAGGGAAACAAGTGGGAGTTGTGGACAAAGACGGTAAAATAATAGTCGGTGTGTATGCCGATTCCATTACCAATATGGTTGAAGACTGCTCATTGGTATTACGTTTTGTAGATGGTAAGAACAAGTTGGTGAGTATTTTGCATAAGGATAAGACTACCTCGCAAATATCCGAGGACTGGTATGTGGGAAACTATACTTTCTTTTCTGAAGGCAAATTGCCGGTCTGCAATAAAAAGGGAAGATTTGGATATATTGGGCCTAATGGCCGGGTGATACTGGATTTTGCATACAGTGTGGCACACCCGTTTTCTGAAGGTTGGGCTTCTGTTTGCAAAGGAAAAAATCTTTTTTCTGTAGGGCTTAATGCTGTCAGCGGGTTACTGAATGCAAAAAACAAGGATAAAGTTTTTTATGTAAACGAAAACGGACAAAATCTGGTGCTGCAATCCGATATAGGTGATATATATACAGGGACGACATTTAAGAATGGAGAAGCGTTGGTGATAACAAAAGACAATCGTTATTGTGTTATCAATACTTCAGGGCAATTGCTTAAGATAGACAATAATATTGTCTTGTCGTTTGATGAGTATTATGCCATTGGACAGCATGCGGATAAATCGGCAAAGGGAACTAAATCCAGGATAGTATATGATGGTCCGACTGTTTATTCGGAAGATGATTTGTATGGTTATAAACAGGGAAGCGCTATCGTATTGCCGGCACAATTTGACGATGCGCAACCCTTCAGCAGAGGATATGCCATTGCTTCTAAGGATAATAAATATGGTTTGCTGAAACTTTATCCGGGATATTTCCAATGCCGTTCTTCCGTAGGCTCGTTAAAGTCGGTGGATGCCGGAATGGAATCTGTGGATTATGTGGTGACAGTGCCCCAGGCCTGGCAGGAAGCGGAACTGGAACTTTTTTGCTCCAACGACCGTGGTGAGAAAGTGAATCTCAGCCAGCCCGGGAATGCGAAAAGCACTCGCATCTTTTCGCTGGTTTTGCCTAAAAAAGAGACTCGTAATCTTTTGCTTGAAGGAGAAAACTTGCAGCTTTGGAATAGCAGCATGATAAAAAATGTTTCAAATGTTGCAGGCAATGATACCGGAATCGGTATTGCCATTGCTCCTTCAAAGGTGAAGGCGAATGCAGATGATGTTGCTTCGGTTGTAGTCACCCTGACAAATCAAACGGGGGAAGCGGTAGAATTTGAGGCTGTTATAACGGGCAATCAACTAATAACGAAGAAAGAAAAGGTGAGTCTGGATGCCGGACAGAGCAAAAAGATTTATGCTACCTTTACTAAGATTATAAAAGAAGAGAAACGCGTTGTGACGGTTACTGTTCCTGATATGAATAAAGTGAGCAAAAGTATAACTGTAGAACCTTTCTTTGTCAATTTTTAAAGGATAAAATGATGAAAACTAAGAGATTTTGTTGGATACTATTATTAAACCTGCTGGTTTTAACTGCCGGTGCCGAACCTTATGAGACGGTTGTGCTGAAAAACGGCTCTGTGCTCGAAGGTTATATTTCTGTTCAGCATCCGGGAAAAGATATTATCTTTTTTGCAGAAAAGGCAACGGTTTATATTCCGGTGAAACAGGTGAAGTCTGTGTTGGAGTATGATATCGAGATAGAAACACTGTCCGACCCGTGGAAAGCTTGGGTAGGAGATAACCCATTGCTGGTAAAGACTGTCAGAGGTAGTAAGTTTCTGCAAATGACTGACATCATTTTGGCAGAAACAGCAGAGAATGATACAGTAGTCCTCGATTCTGCCATCGTCCGGGAAACGAATACCCCGCTTTATTCAAACTGGAACGTTGTTCCCCGCAAAGTGCGTATACTGGAAAAAGGAGAAGTCATCAAATATCTTGATTTTACTCCTAATTCCTATTATCTGGATTGGAAAGATATACAGGCTATCAAACGTGCTCCCAGGGCCACGACCGATTTGACCGGGTTGATTGATGTGGTGGCATTGCGTACGGGCGAGAAGTATGAAGGACAAATCATCGAACAAATACCGGGAGAGAGAATCCGCTTGCTGAAGAATGATGGAATAGTGGAAGTTATCAATGCCGGACAGATTGCTTTTCAGCAGAAAAAGAAATTGAACCCTAATCAGTCGTTGTTCGAGCAAAGTCCATTGTTGGACGTGGTTTGCATAAAGAAGGATGAAGATACCGGTATCATTGTAGAGCAGAACTATGGGGGAGAAAAGGAGCCCGGCTATTTATTGATTCAGAATGAGCGGGGAGATATTTTGCGCAGGAACAGCATTGCTGTCACGGAAACAAGAAAAAAAGCGAATCCGGATTATAAACCTTTGACGGATGTAATAGTCGGTAAAGGTGAAATACTGGTAAACCGGAAAGAATCGGCAAAGGCTGTTATTGAAAAACAGGAAGGGTTGTTGATAGTAGATACAGCTTCCCGGGCCACTGTTTTGTCGGCCGATTCCATCGGTGGTATGCTGATTGTGGAAAAACAGAATGAATCTTCCGCTTATAGACCTATCCTGCTCAAACTGGTTCTTATGAAAGTAAAAGGAAAAGGATTCTGTAATGTATTTACTTATGAAGACCTGGTGACTAATGGGGTACATCCGCAAGAGTCGGTGGTCAGTGTCAACGGAACTTTAAAATTGTCCTATGCTGTGGGTAAGGGGAAATATATACTGTATGACCCGCAAGGACAGTCCGGCATCTTTCTGTCGATAGAATAAACAGGTATCACATCGGGAGTGTGTCAAACCCAAACCGGGCTATCCCATCGTCAGCTGTAGGGGCAGGGTTTACCTGCCCGAATACACAAAGCAAACTGTTTTCGGGCGAGCGAACCTCGCCCCTACAAACTAAGCAACAGTATTATCCACATTTTGACACAACCCAGGCTATGGGATATATAAGTTGTTATATTCAATATAATGGATACCTGTTGAAAACCTAAAATTTATTCACGGCTGTTTCGTTGCCGTTTCGATAGAATTTGACGCTCACTAATCGTTGGTCTTCCAGTCGGTTCTCGCCTTTTATAGAGACTGTCTTGGTTTCGTAAGGTTTTAATTTCGGCAACAAGGTTTCTGCCACGGTCAGTCCGTTGGAAGTTATCTTTAATGTTGTTTCTTCCGAAGCAGAAAGCCCGAAGTTTTGCACTTCCACCTTCCATTGCTTGTTTGCTTCGTCATACCGGGGCCGTAAAGCAGAGAGGATAGCCGGTTTATAATTGATATAAGGCAGATGGGCGTAACCGATGACAAATTCGCCTTTCTTATCCTTGCCTATTAATTTAGGTGCGAACTCTTCGGCAGTGATACCGCTCCCTTTTCCCTCGAAAGTGACAATTAAATCTTTTCCTTCCTTTTTCCAACTCAAAGGTTTGCATCCCCGACCGAAGTTCACCTCATTGAAAGAGCCGAAACGCAAAGAAGGGATATCCAATTGTCTGGACGGATTGAATCCTTTTTCTGCGGCTATCCTTACTTCGATAGTCGGAGTGGAAGCATCGATGGGAACTGTATTGAGAACAGATAGAAGCAAGTCTTTTTTCAGTGGAATACAGATGTTTTTTGAACTGTGGCGGTCATTTCCATGGTCTTCCCATTTGATGGTGTCTATCACGGCAAAGTTCATTTGTATGGGACGTCCTTCCTTGTCCTGATATACTTTGGCGCGCTCATATTTAAACCAGTTTTCCACTTTTCCGTCTTTGTGTCGGGAGATGCCGGGTACATACGCTTCACCTTGTTCCGTAACCCAATGAACTCCATCCGGAGAACGTTGGTAAAAGGCGATTCTTCCCAGCCAATCATTCACTATCAGGTGGTATTGCAGTGAGTCACGCCATACTACCGGATCTTCAAATTCGCCTTCCACATCGGGGTAGGCACGCTTTTCGGTTATCTGGTTATAAGGAGAAGTACCGGTACGGCTTATCCATACGCCACCACCACGGCATATCATCAGGCGGGAGCCGTCTTGCCGGCGGGCAAAGGTCAGGTTGGACAACCCTTCTATAATCTTTCTGTCGCGCGGGTTGAAATCGAACTGTTTGAATCCCCATGGACCATTCATACTGTTGGCTATGTAGTAACCATTGATGACATAAACCACAATACGACCGTCTGTTAAAGTGAATGCTTCGGGATTATGGCCTTTTCCTACGGTATCCTGTATGGTATACGGTCCGTGGAGTTGTTTGCTCACAGCATGATAAACGGTAGAGTTAGGCCATTCCATGTGCCCTTTTTCTGCATTTTCCGGCCATCCGCATACGAAAAGGTGATATTTTCCCTCTTTTCCTTTCAGAATATTTCCACCCCAAAAAGAAATATCCGGATGTTCTATTCCATTATCAACAAACCGTGGAAGTACTTCTTGGGCTCCCCACACCTTATCGGATAGCTTATTTCCTTGCATGGCCTCAAAACGGTCTACATATTTCCCGCCCGGTATTAATTTATCCCATTCGGCGGGGCGTGGTCTGTCGGTGATTTGAGCCGATGCCGAGAGTGCAGTGGCACATGCGACTATGGCTATACTTGTTATTCTTCTTATTCTTTCATTCATTGGTTAATTAATTTTTATTTATAGTTCAGTCATACAGCGGCTTTTCCGTCTTTCTAAACAACGTTATGCGCTTTGTCTTTCCTTTGTTATGAATTAGCCCAGCTGACACGCATTTGTTTGCCGATAATCTCTTGTACTTCTCTCACCAAATTCCGGTCGGCAGGTTCTTCGGCATAAGCGATGTTTTTCAATACATTGTCAGGATTGGCGGAACTGAACAAGGTAGTGGCGATACGCGGGTTGCCGGTGGAGTACTGGATTGCCAGTTTTTCAATCGGGTAATTTTTGGACATACAATGTTGCACAGCCTTTTGACATGCCTTGACCAATGCTTCCGGAGCCGGATGCCATTCGGGAACGCCACGTTGTGAAAGTAATCCCATTGAAAGGGGAGAAGCATTGATGATTCCAATATTTTTCGATTCGAAATAGTCTAAGTAATCGTTCAGTTTTTCATCATTCAGAGAATAATGGCAGAAATTCAATATACTTTCCACCGTGCCGGAGGCTGAATGCTCTACTACCCATTTCAGGTTTTCCAGTTGTAAATCGGTGATGCCTACATGTTTCACGATTCCTTTGTTTCTCAGCTCAACTAATGCCGGCAACGTTTCATGGATAACTTGATGCAAGTCGGCAAATTCAATATCATGTACATTGATAAGATCGATATAATCGACATTCAATCTTTCCATACTTTTATAGACGCTTTCAGTGGCACATTTCCCCGAATAATTCCAGATATTAACCCCGTTTTCACCGTAGCGTCCTACTTTGGTAGACAAGTAATACTTGTTACGCGGAATTTCTTTCAGTGCCTTTCCCAATACTGTTTCTGCTTTATAATGGCCGTAATAAGGAGACACATCGATAAAATTTATTCCATTCTCCACTGCGGCAAATACAGCTTCCATACTTCTTGCTTCATCGGCTTCGTGGAAAACTCCTCCTAAAGAAGATGCACCGAAACTAAGATTTGAAACGTACATTCCGGTTTTTCCGATTTCATTGTATTTCATTGGTTTAAAATGCTATTTAATCTGTTTGTGGCTTCAAAGTAAAGTAATATATAGGTAAGGTGCAGGGGGATCTTTTGAGAAAAAGTACGCAAACCTTTGCGTTAATAGTACTTATAGCTACCTTTGTGAAAAGTTTGGATGAATATGAATAATAAAAAGCATGTGTCCTTAAAAGATTTGGCAGAAGAGTTGGGTGTTTCTGTATCTACTGTTTCACGTGCCTTGAAAGATAGTCCCGAGGTAGGGGAAGAGATGCGTGAGCGAGTAAAGAAATTGGCCGGAGAGTGGAATTATCGCCCCAATCCTTTTGCAATAAGTCTGCTCAAGAACAATCCGCGTATTATTGGGATTATTGTACCGGATATTGTGACTCATTTTTATTCTTCCATTATCAGTGGCATTAGTGATGTGGCACGTAAAAATCATTATTCTGTTATAATAACGTCTTCTTATGAACAATATGAATTGGAAAAGCAATGTGTGGAAGATCTGATGAATATCCGTGTGGAAGGGATTATTGCATGTATTTCACAAGAGACAACGGACTATGCTCACTTTGAATCGCTGATTATGCAGCGTGTACCCTTGGTATTCTTTGACCGGGTATGTTTGCACGGTCGCTGTTCTTGCGTAGTTGCCGACAATGCAGAGTCGGGTAAGGCAGCCACCGAACATTTCTTGCATCATGGGGCGAAGCGGATAGGCTTTATTGGAGGAGCCAATCATCTGGATATAGTAAAACAAAGAAAACATGGATATTTGGATGCGTTGAGGCAATATCAGATTCCCATTGAGAGGGAATTGATTGTTTGTGAAAAAATGACTTATGAAGAGGGACGTGAAGCTACTCGGAAGTTGCTGGCGTTGCCCTGTCCTCCCGAAGCCATTCTTGCCATGAATGATACGTTGGCTTTTGCTGCGATGAAAGAAATAAAAGAGCAAGGACTGCGCATTCCGCAAGATGTGGCATTAATTGGATATACCGATGAGTTACATTCCAATTATGTGGAACCGGCGCTGACTGCCATTACCCACCAAACTTATGAGATGGGTGTGGCATCATGTAATTTACTTCTGCAACATTTGCAAAAAAATCAAAGCCCGAAGAAGGTAGTGGTTCCTACCCGTTTGATAGTGAGAGGATCGTCTGTAAAATCGCCTTTCTCCAAAATAGAATGAATTTTGATTTTTGCTCTCATACTCTCATCAATATATCTGAAACATCGATGAATAAAGACTTTCAGGGGTGAGAGATGGGGATGAGACATAAACCAAAAAGTGAGAACAATGCTCTCACTTTTACCTGACTCTGTATCTTTTGTGCATTTCCTTCTATACAAGTTGATACATTCTTTCTTTACTTCCTTCAGTTACATACTTTCCTGCGATGTGTTTCATGCGGTTGAAACACTTTGTTCCGGAGCAAAGAACAATGTGTGCAATAGGCGGAAACAGGTTGTTCAATAGGCAGAAACAATCTGTATCATTCGGGAAACACATTGATTCGAATAATTGCATATTTCACTGCTGCCGAAAGGAGATGTCTTTTTCATTACCACCAAGCGTATTTATCCACGAAGCCATCATAAGCCGGTTCGGATGTTATGCCGTATCTGCGGAATGTCTGGCGGACAAATGCCTGATCTTTCGGGTTAAGAAGGGATTCTTTGCGATAAAAACGATAATAGCCGCTTCTGCCGAAATAATACAATAAACTCCGTTTGATGGCAACAGCTGCATTGTGTGGAAGGTTATCGTACAGATGCGCCACTCCGCAGGCGAATCGAACTGTTTCTCCCGAACGGTAATATGGGCATTTCGCATTCATTTCAGGAGTGTAGGTAGGGTTCACTATTTTGATAAACTGGCAGTCTGTCGGGATATGAAGAGCCGCTTTACGGCGCAGGCAGTCAGCGGATTGCGGACACTGCTCATTCAGACAATGGGCGAAGCCTTGGGGAACTGAATCGTAATCGAATTCTTTTGTTTGCATATTGTTTTTATTCTAAGTTTAAAGTGTATAAAGGTAATCAAAAACTATCGGAAAAACAAATAGAAGAAAGGTAATATTATTTTAATGATAAATGAGCGTATACTTGTTTTTGTGTAAGAAAAGCATTACTTTTACAATAACTAATAAAATAATGGATGAATATAACAAAATTAGGATGTAGGGGAAGTAAAACTACACATCGGAAACTGGATGACGAAAGTATACTCTCTCTTCTTACAGCCGGTAATACACAAACACTGATTGAGAAAGTTCGTGAAAAATTACAGTCGGCAATACCCGATAAGTCTTATAAATTTATACAGCGAATCCCTCGGCTGATTTTTGCAGGAATATTCAAAATGGATGGAGAACGGTTGCTCTTAAAAGAGTATACCGGTTGTGTCTTGCTGGAAATCAACCATTTGAAAGGATTGGAAGAGGCACGTGAACTGCGTGCCCAAATAGCTGCCTATCCCCAAACATTGTGGGCTTTTGTGGGGGCAAGCGGGCGAAGTGTGAAATTTGTAGTTCCTTATACCCGTCCCGATGGAACTCTGCCGCAAACGGAAACGGAAGCGGCGTTGTTTCATGCGCATGCTTTTCGTCATGCCATCAAGACTTACGAACCCAGATTGTCTTATCCCATCGAACTGAAGGAACCTCATCTCACCCAAAGTTGCCGCCTGAGTTATGACCCTGAAACGTATTATAACTCTCAGGCACTTGCCATTCATCTTGAACAACCTACCCAAATGCCGGTGGAAACGGGATATCAAGAGAATTTTCATAAATTGACCCCTGCGGAGAGTGTCGGAAAATCTTGGTATGAGAAGCAACGTTACGTTTCTGTTCAGTTTGAGCTCGCTTTGGGGCGTGCGATAGAGAAGTATGGAAACATTGATTTGAAACTGGATTTCAAACCGTTGCTTCATTTGCTGGGAGAAGGCTGTTTCTATGCCGGCATTTCCGAAGAGGATGCCGTGAAGTGGACGATGCTGTATTGGGATACCGTCTTGTCGGAAGTTGAAATAAGGGAGACTTTGCATCATACGTATCAGTTGAAGACAGGATTCAATGAAAAGGCATTGTGTAAGCCCGAACAATTACAGGCGTTGAAAGTGAATGAGTTTATGAACCGTCGTTATGAGTTTCGGAGAAATGTGATGACGGGAGTAGTGGAACATCGTGAACAGGGAACATTCTGTTTTCAGTTCAGACCTGTTACCGATTTGGTTTACAACAGTATAGCACTGAATGCTCAGCTTGAAGGATTGCAATTGTGGGATAGGGATGTGCGTCGTTATATCAACTCCGATAGAGTGAAGAACTTTTCACCGATAGATGATTTTCTGCAAAATCTTCCCCATTGGGACGGGCATGACTATATCCGTGAGTTGGCAGGGCGTGTGAAATGTGACAATCCGCATTGGCAGGACTTGTTTTACCGGTGGTTTTTGGGAATGGTGGCGTATTGGCAGGAGCGCGACACGAAACATGCCAACAGCACCTCACCATTGCTGGTGGGCCCGCAAGGTATTGATAAATCTACTTTTTGCACAGAGATTCTTCCTCCGGAACTGCATCTCTATTATACGGATGATTTGGATTTCAGCGAAAAACGCCATGCCATGCTCTATCTGAATCGTTTTGCGTTGATTAATCTGGATGAGTTCGACCAAATCAGTGTCCGTCATCAGGGATTCCTGAAGCATTTGTTGCAGAAGCCTTCGGTCAATGTGCGCCGTCCCAACAGTGCTTATATAGAGAAAGTGCGTCGCTATGCTTCGTTCATTGCCACCAGCAATCACGAAGATTTGTTGAATGATCCTAGTGGCAGTCGTCGTTTTATCTGTGTGCATGTTTCGGAAATAGATAATTCGCAGCCGATAGATTATCGGCAACTTTATGCTCAGGCAGTAGCCGCGTTGGATAGTGGGGAGCGTTATTGGTTTACTCGCGAAGAGGGTGTGCTACAGACGGAAAGTAATCGTGAATTTCAGCAACAGCCTCTTCAGGAACAGTTGTATTACCAATATTTTCGTGGCGCCGATGATGAGTCGGAAGGAGAATGGATGTTGGCAGTGGAGATTTTTCAGTTCTTGCAGAAGAAAAGCGGCATCAAATTGCCATCGGGTAAAATGAATTTGTTCGGACGTTTTCTGAGTAAGTTGGGCATTTTGACTCATCGCACTAAGAATGGTGTATATTATAAAGTGGTGGAACGTACAAAGAGTGACATATTTTGAAAAAAAAGTGAGAGTAATGCTCTTTTTCTAACGATAGCATAAACAAATTGGTTGAGGAACATAGCCTGTTGATAGAAGAAAAATGAATACCTTTGCATTTGAATATAATAAGAATAGAATTTATGGAAACAGGATTGACTTATACTTCGACCGTCACAGTGTCGGAAGAAAACATAGCTGCCACAATGGGCAGCGGAGATCTGGAGGTTTTTGCTACGCCGGCTATGGTAGCATTGATGGAAAATGCGGCAATGAATGCCGTAGTAGGAGAATTACCTGAAGGTGCCACTACTGTAGGTGCGATGATGAACACGACTCATATCAAGCCTTCGGCCATGGGAGATACAGTTTCGGCAACTGCCGTATTGAAGGAAGTGGCAGGCAGAAAACTGACCTTTGAAGTGCATGCCAAGGACAGTAAAGGGGTGATTGGCGAGGGAATGCATGTGCGCTATATTGTAGATAGGGAGAAGTTTATGAGCAAACTTTCCTGAAACTTTCTGTGGCTATTTCTCCGTGGGTGATGATACGGGCACCTTTTCCATCAATGGTCAGGTTTTGGAGGTTTTTGAGACAAAGTCCGATGTGTTTGGTCTGGTTCGGGTTCTCTTGTTCTGAGGTAGTGTTGGATATGTGATAAAGTTGATGTGATGAACTTTCACGATAGATATGATAATCAGCATTTTGAAGTTCAATGATTACCGGTCTCCCATTATAGCTTTTTACCTTTTCTATCGCTGTTTGTATTTTGTTTGTCATGTCTCCTCTTTCGGGAGCCAGACGAATGACATTCTGTGCCGGCAGAGTGAGTGTGGCAGCGCAGAATGTTACTAATATGAGAAATGTTTTTTTCATGACTATCTGGATTTATACTTTTCTAGGTTTACTTTGGGGCACGGTTACTTTTTTCGGAAACTCTTTCCTTGTGATTACCCATGCCTTCTCCCCCCCAAAAAGGGGGAGAAGGCATGGAATAAGTACATGGCTCTGCTGTGCAGAGTGCTTTGATAATGTACATTATTTTGTTTTTATCGGTTGAAACGGAAGCGGTATTCTTGTTTCACTTTTATAGCATCGAGTGTAGGTGTAACACACTTCTCGGGATTTACATTCTTTTCAAAGTAAATGTTGGCATCAGCCGATTTCAGCCCGTCTATCCGTAATACCAACGGATTAGTTTCTATCGTTCCTTTCAGCCGGCTCAGACTGAGAATCCAGTCAGTACCGTCGTAGAATGAATCTGCAACTAAATTTCCGTTCAGATAGGCATTGGCTTTGTCGCCTTTGTAGTTGATGTACATTCGGGTCTCTTCCTCGCCGGCAGTCGGTGCCGGTGCATTAACTTCGTAGAGCGCAAGATGTTCTTCGGGGGCGAAGGAATGCGGTGTCTCTTTGTGCTTCACTACAATGACCGGCTGTTTGTCGGAGGCTCCGGTCCAAGTTCCGTCAGTGTGCCATACAAAACGTTGTCCGTTGGTCATCAGTATTTCTATTTCTGCGACTATCGGCTGGGGAGTGCTATCCGGAAAGCGGAAAGTAATGGTGTTCTCTCCGTTCTGAATCAGTTTGCAGACATCTGCACGACGGTAATCTCCCAATGTTGTAGAGGAAACTTCTTTGCCGTTCAGCAGGCATATCGGATTACTTTCTGAAGCATAGCGTATCCATGCCTGCTCTACGCCGGCAAATGAATGTATTGCAAAATTCCGTTTTACTTCTTTTTCTTCTCCGGCAGGACGAATCCATTGACCGTATCCCATTGGGCGAAGCGGGCGGACGGATGCCTGAAGGTCGTGGGCGGGTTGACGGAAGAGCTTTTGCATAAACCGACCGTTGCGATACATTTGGATTTCGGCATTGGGATTATTGTCTATCAGTGTAATGCCTTCTTCATCATAAATCAAGGATGAGGCGGTGAGTGCAACAAACTCTTTGCCTCTGATTGTTCCTTTCCATAGTTGGTCGGATTCTTCTTCGGTCAGTGTAACCAGACGAACTTTGGCACCGTCTTTCTGTGTGATTTCGATGCTGCAATCCGTTCCCGGAACAAGCTGGTTGATGAAGTAGCCGTTTTTGTCGGCTTTGCACACTCCGTTGTTCACCTTTATATCTTGTATGTTTTTATTTTCCAGCAGATATTCTCCACCTATTTGGTCATCTTCAAAAAAGAAGAAGGTGCGGGTATTCCCTTCTTTCAGAGAACAGATGGGCTGTACTGTTGCATATTTCAATTGTACACCGCCCATATTCTGATTGAATGGCCATAAGAAGTAGGTGCCGTCCTTGACGGTTATTTTATGGTTGGGAATGCGGAGCGTTTCGTCTTTTAACTTAACTTTGAACTGTACATTCTTATAGTCCTTTTTACTGTTTCGATACAGATAGTTGGAGCAAAACAGATAACCGGAGTTGTTATGCAGACGGACTGCCCATTGCAGGTTGTTACGGTTTTGGTTGCTGGTGGGCAGATAGGCAGCAGCCGGAGCCAGCGCAGTACCGAAATCGTTCATGAAATAATTGTATTTTTTTGTTTCCTGCATGACAGTTCCCAAGGTTCCGAATTCGCGAATAGGGGCTTGATAATCATAATTGATTCTAGGGCCGGAAGATTGGAAAGTTCTTTTTTCCCCTACAGGGTTTGAGCCACCCACATACATATAATATCCCATCAGATTGGCACCGCACCCCAAACGCAAGTTGATCATTTCTCCTGCCAATTCTTCCGGTACGACAGCGCGACGGTGGCGGAACGTGGTACTTCCCACTCCTATTTCGCAGGTGAAGAATGGAGAATCATTGTTTTCTCCGTTTAATGATTCCACATCACCTTCTATTTTAATGATGTCTGTTCCGATATTGTCGGACAAACGGTTGTATGTGAAAAACTCAAAGTTCGAGGTCGGCATTTCTTCTTTTCCGCTTGTCACCCACGGTGCCTCAATGTAGAATCCTGCGTATGGAACGATTTCTCCTTTGGGATATTCGCTGTCCATCCAGTGAGTCATGGAGTAGAGGGGAACATCAAAACCGATTTCCACAGCCATTTTTTTCAAGTTCATCAGATGAGAGATAATCATGCCTTGGCTAACATATTCGTTTTCCAACTGAATGGCCATGATGGGGCCTCCGTCTTTATACAGAAGTCCTTTCACTTGCTTGTAAATAGCTTCGTACCAACGACGTACATAGTTCAGATAAAGTGGATCGTTGGAGCGTGTTCTGAAATTAGGGTTGCCTATAATCCAGTCCGGCAGTCCGCCATTCTTTATTTCGGCATTACAGTAAGGCCCTATACGCAGATGCACTTTCAGTCCTACTTCTTTGCAGAGTTGGATAAAACGTCGTAGGTTGAGATGCTCTTGCCAGGATAGTTCTCCTTCCATCTCCTCATGCAATGACCACAGGCAATAAGTTGCTACAATATTTATGCCCGATGCCTTCATCTTCAATAAGGCATCTTTCCAATAGTTAGGATGCATTCGGCTGTAATGGAATTCACCCATAACAGGAAGTTGTGGAATTCCACCTTCATCCATATACAGATTATTAACACGGATTTCTTTTCCTTTTGGTCCTGTATTTCCCATCTTCAGATATTCGATGGAAGGAGGAGTGACTCTGCTCAAATTAATGTTATATTGCGCAGAAAGCGTAGCTGCACTGAAAGCCAATGCAGTAAATACAATTGCTTTTTTCATGATAGATATGTAATTTATAAACACCAGTAGTTGGAAAGGGAGTGGGTCAAAACTAAACCGGGCTATCCCATCGCCCCTACGAACTAAATGACAGCATTATCCACGTTTTGAATTCAACTTCTTATTGTTTCCCAATTATGATTCCCAAGGAGAAAAAGTAAAAACTAATCGAATTTAAGCTGTATCCATCCGGCTATGTCACCATCTTCAGCGATATATGAATCTAGATACCTTGTCCTGTTGGAATCGTAATTGAGGTAAAATTCATTGCCTGCATCGGAATAATTGGCTACTAAAAAAGATGTGGCATCGGGCAAAACCCAGGCTCTGAGATGTTGCTTCCCGTTTGATTCGATTGTTACTGCATTTCCATTCTCATTGATCAGCTTGCCGATTATGATATTTTGCTTTGTCGACCTGAAATCATTTGAGCCGTATTTATTTCCGTCTTTATTAAAACCGTGTACAGGTATCGTTCTTTGGCGGAGATAATCGGATTGAGTTTCTGGATAAAAGGCTTTTGCCGTTCCTTCGGTGCGACCGATATGGTCATCCGGATAGACACTCCATAATGATTTTCGTTTCCAATACAACGTATTATAGATGTCAGGAAGGTGGAAACCTATACCGATTTGGCGAATACTGTTACCAATCTTGAATATATTCAGAATATAATCGATTCTTAGCCTGTTGTTATTGTCGAAAGAATAAACGAGCTCAATCGGATTTTCTTCATATTTTCCACGGACAGTGATGGAAACACCCTTATCAGTCTGTTCGATGGACTCCGATTCAAATCTCCAATCCTTTAAAGGTTCTGAGGTAAAACCGAGGAATTTTCCGGTCTGTTCCTGCGGAATATAATCAATGACTTCGTATTCTTTCAGATGGGGTATTGCATACACCATTGCCGGTCCGGTAATGATGTGTTCTCCATTTTTCATTATTGAAACCAATGTTCCCGTTTTACGAGAGAACTCATATCGGATATTTTTTGAAATGATTTGATAGGATGTATCGGAAGAAAGAACCTGTACTTTCCCTTTTGTCAATCCGGGGATAGCATAATAAGGGGAATAGACTTTAGGGATTTTCCATGTCGATAAGTCAAAACCTCTTCGATCCCTTATGACGAGGGTTAGTGTATCCCCTTTTACAATGTGAGGTATACGAAGTGTTCCCTGCCTTCCGGGAAGAATGTCAGTTGTCACAACTCCTTGCTGTTTCATGTCTTTCCAGATAATATCCGTCTGATTTGTATTTAATGTATTATATCTGTTATCTAATGTAATCAATGTCTCGTTGCCGGATATTTCAAAATGTTTACTGGTGACAATGATAGGAGAGTAGCTCATTTTCATATGCCAGAATTCTGGTTTTTCTCTCCTGAATCCATCGACAACTCCCCAAGGACCGTATCCGCAAGGAGCATTTTCTTTGGGGTAGAATATCTCATCGGTACATCCCCAGATACCTAGTCCGGTGATGGAAGGTGACTCTTGGATAAAATCGACAAAATATTTAAGATAGTCTCCCCACATATCTCTTAGTCCCGGATCTGTTATGTTCTCGGAAGTATTGTAGCAATTCAGATGGAGGGCTTCCCCGAATATGATCGGGCGGAAGTAATTCTCGAAAGCCATTAGTCCTTTCCAACCCGGATAATGCTTAGTTCCGATATCTGTTGCTTTTATGATTCCGTGAGTTTCCGAATGGGAGAATTTGACCGGAATGCCGGATGCCAGTTCTTTAGCCAGTAGCAGGTTGTTGTAAAATTTAGGTTTCCATTCGCTTTCATTTCCTAAAGACCAAAGTAGAATGCAAGGGTGTGTCCGATCCCTGACTACCATTGACTTGAAACCGTAAAAGATTTGGCTGATCCTGTCATACGAATCTTTTCCGGACTCCCAGCAGACTGGTGCTTCATCTTCTACAAAGATACCGTATCGGTCACATAAGTCCAACATATAACTATCCGGAGGATAATGCGAAGTACGGATATAATTACAATTGGCATTCCGTAATTGTTCGATATCACGGCGTAAGGAAGCCGTGTCTTTAATGGCACGTCCTTCATAAGCGGAAATATCGTGACGAGAAACACCTCTTAATTTAACAGGGAGATTATTTACGTAAAGAATATTCTCTTTGATTTCTATTTTCCTGAATCCGAAATTTCTTTGTATGATCTCTACTTTTTCATTATTCTCAAAGAGAGAGACTTCAACAGTATATAAAAAAGGAGTTTCTGCATGCCATAGTTTAGGGGCATCGATAACGATGTTTTTCAACTGCTTAAACGTAGTTTTTTGCCGATAGATCTCTTTTGCCTCTTTGGATAATCCTTCGATACCTCTTTCCCTGATGATGATTTCGATTTTGGGATTTTTCTGTCTGCCGGATATTGAGAGGTGAGTATTTAATATGCCTTGCTTTAAATCATCAGATAATTGCGCTTCGCAATATAAATCGTTGATATACGTTTGTGGGATTGCAATCAATTCAACATTTCGTAATATTCCTCCGACTTGGTGCTTGGCATAATGGGATATTTTTGATATTCCGCTGGCTAACGATTCGCTACGTACATAGACCGTCAGCCGGTTTTTACCGGAAAGTAAGAAAGGGGTTAACTCTTTTTCAAATTGCGTCATCGAACCTGTATGTTCCCCTATATATTTCCCATTGAGGTATATCCGGCATTCGCTTTCAACAGCTCCGAAACGGATCAGTGTCTTTTGCTTTTTCCAATCGGCGGGGAGTTCGAACTCTTTGTAATATCCGGCCCATTTTCCGGGTTCAATCAGGTATGATTCCATATACCATTCCGATGGAACGCTGATTGGTTCCCATTTGAAATTCGGTTTGCTCACGTTGCCCGGAATGTTTTCCACGTTACAGGCAAATAACCAATCGCCGTTCAATGAGTGTATGGGTTGGTTTACTCCTTTTACGTAGGAGGGTGATGGTGTGTGTGCCACCGAATGTTTTCGGTTTAAGCCGGCATATAACGTTTTGACTGTTTCGAAGGTGTAGACCTTGTCTGTCTGTGCCCATCCGCCGGCAGAGCTTAGGCTGAATGCCAGCAGGAGTAACCATTTTTGAAGATATCTTTTCTGAACAATCATATATTTTTCGATTAAAAATTCCTTGTTTATGCGAATCAGTGGTTGAAAATTAATGCTGGTTTATGGTTTAAAATGTCATAATTTTGATTGACTTATTGTTTTTTATTTTGTTGAAACTAAGTAAATCAGAATAATGATTACCTTTGTTCTTAATAATCAAAGTATCTTGTGTAACTCTTTGTTTTTTTCCTAATAAAAGGGTATCAAAACTAAAATGGCCTATCAAATTGTCAATTGTTGGGGTAGGGGGGGCTGCCCGAAGCAACGGTCACGACCTTGGAGGGGGAATACACAAAACAAACTGTTTTCGGGCGAGTAAACCTCGCCCTTATTGACAAAATAACAGCATTATCAACGGTTTGACACAATTCTCCAAAGGCTATAGTCTTAGTCTCACCACACCTTTTATGGAGTCACCTTTGCGTAAAGGCCTGTATCCTTTCTGTGCATGGGACACTAAATAAGTATCACGACCTGCATTATTATAATCAGCTACCAAAAAGCGTATATTGTTGCCATCTATCCAGGCACGGAAATGTTGCGTGCCGTCCGATAGTACCGATATTCTTTCTTTTCCGTTTCCACTTAATACGGCAGTATATATATTCTCTTTGGTTGAACGGAAAATATTGGAGCCGTTGGCTGTCTGGTCGAAAGACCATGCCGTTGTCGGTTCTTTAGAAGGTCCTGCCAGACCGGATTGAATGGCGCAAAAGTCTGGTTTTTGCCTGTCATCTGTATGCCTTCACCTTCACCGTTCAAGGGGAGTACCATCAGTGAGGGAGATTGGTTCAACACACTTTTACCTTGGTGTGCAGCAGTCAGGAGTCCGTTGCGTTTGCTAATCTCAAACTGGTATTTTCCTGCATTTATCCGGATAAGGTCTTTCGATTCTTGGCAAGTGAGTTTGCCTGCCGGGTGTTTCGGGGATTGTGATTCATTGTTCTCGGGTAAAATACGGAAACAATAACGGTCAATTTCAAAGCCGCGGACTCCTGTGACGGTCAGGTTCAGCATCTCGGTATGGCGTAATGATTCCGGCAAGGTTATTTCCAGTTCGCCTACCGAACGGGGTGCGATGTCACCGGTGATATTACCTTCTTGTCCACCGGCTTCCCAGGTTATACGGCATTCTGCCAAGTTACTGAAAAGGTGGCGGTTTTCAACTTGGAACCGTATCTTTCCTTCATGGTCCATATTTCCTTTCAGGGAGATTTTAACGGGACTATATGCCTTTTTCATCCCCCAATATTCGGGTTTTTCGCGGCGCCAGCCGTCTATGGTTCCCCAAGTGCCGTAACCTACTGCTTTTTCGCCCGGCAGAAAGAAAGTGTCGTCAATCCCTACCCAGATGGCACCTCCTAAAACACCTTGACTGTGGTACATATCATTCCACATGGCGTCTAATAATTTTCCCCACATATTGCGCAAACCGGGATCTGCGGCAAGTTCCAGGCGGTTGTATGCGTTCAGGTGACAGAATTCGTCAAAAGTTACCGGGCGTTTATAGTGGCGGTATTTGTCGGGACCTTCCGGGCCGGGGTAATGATGGTTAGTTATTTCAAGCGTTCCTTCGTCGGCATCCGGTCCCCACTGGCTGAAAATGCGAGGACGGGTAGGATCCAGCTGTTTGACTGTTTCCGATGCTTGTTTGAAGTATTCCTTGAATTTCAGTGATTCGTTTCCCATTGACCACATCAGGATGGAAGGGTGGCTACGGTTCAGGTTTACCATTTCGACATGCTGGTTGACCAGCACGTCATAGTGCTTGTCGGCGGGTACATCCGCTTGGTGCGCCCAACAGAAGGGAGCTTCTACTTCGACAAACATACCCAGTTCGTCACAGGCTTCCAGCAGTGCTTCATCGGGTGGATAGTGGGAAGTGCGGATATAGTTCACATTGCCTCGACGGAATAGTTCGACATCTTTGCGCCATATATCATTGTTAAGTGAACGTCCGCGTAAGGGCATAACTTCGTGCCGGCAGACTCCACGGAGCTTTATGGGATGGTTGTTGACAAAGATTTGGTTGCCTCGGACTTCTATTTGTCGGAATCCTATGCGGCGGGTTGTGGCGGATAGGATTTTTTGCTTGTTTTTTAATTGGCACGTCAGGCTGTACAGATATGGGTGTTCGCTATCCCATTTTACCGGCTTGGTAACGGGAAGGGATATACTGATGGTTTCTGTTTTTCCATTGATGATTGTCGGTACCGGAGAGGAGGCGGATGGCAAGGGGATAATCTTTCCGGCGGCATCTTTCAGGATAAAGTTTACAGTCAGCCCATCTGCTTTTTCCTTTGATTCATTGGCAATGGTGATTTCTGCTTTAAGTATGGCATCGGTATAAGTGGAATCGAATGATGTAGTGGCATGGAACATGGAAAAATTTACTTCGGGCAAGGCAAACAAGTAAATGTCGCGTGTGATTCCGCCCAATGGATGGACTGCGTAGTTGGAGGCATTGGAAGTTGCATCGGCTATGCTTTCCGAGGTAACGGAAAGGGCTATTTGGTTTGTTTTTCCATAAGTTACCAAATCGGTGACATCCAGCTCGAATGCTGTGAATCCGCCTAAATGGGAACCGGCTTCTTTTCCGTTGACAAACACTTTGCAATCACTGTACACAGCATTGCAACGTAACTTGATACGTTGACCTTTCCATGAGGCAGGTAGGGCGAAATTCCGGACATATCCGGCGGCTTCCCCTTTTTTAACTTCGAATCCTTGCATCACCCATTCGCCGGGCACTTGGATTGTATTCCAGTTTTTCACGTCTTCCGTTCCATTGAATCCGCTTTTGAGTGACGGATGGAAATACCATTCCCCGTTTAGTGAAATTTTTTGCCCTTGTATGGTGGCAGGCAGTGGGGAGAGGCGGGGGACTATTGTTTCTGTTGCTTTCCCGGATAATATTAACAGGAAGAGCAGACCAAGTGTAACTAAAACTTTTTTAAGCATGATTTTCTTTGTTTTGATGATATGCAAAAATAGGTAATACATAGGGAAAAAAGAAAGGGAACAGATGGGGAAGTGGGTGCAAAAAGGCGGTTATCGGAAGAAAAAATGTACAAAACGGAAATACACATTTCATTCTGTTGAAAATATGTGCATGGTTATCCGAAAAAAAAATAGCAAAGACCCGTTTAGGGGGCTCCCTGCAAGTATCCGTTATTTTAGGATTATATAATTTTCTTCATAAAGCTCATTTCGGATCAGCCCTGTTGTATCCGAAATCATTCTGTGGGGTGTAACGGTTGTAGTTGTCGTAGCGGATGAGGGGGGGATTGCCCTGTTAAGCGATCAGACCACTGCGGCTTATGCTTTCAAGCACTACTTTTTATTGAGTCTTGCTTTTAATTGATTTATAAAAATAATTCCGGTGTGAGGGGGTCTGAAAAGGGCATCTTCAAAAAATAGTCGCATAGACAAAAAAGGAGATGTCACGACCTTGGGAGTAATACACAGAGCAAGTCTTTTCAGGCGGGCAAACCTCACCCCTACTAGCAAAGCAACAGCATTATTAACTTTTTGATATAGTCCCAAACAGTCAAAAACCTGCGTATTGCCTTTGCTTAAAGCTATTAGATCTATGGTTGATTCTTTCGTAATTCGGAAATATAATTCCAATTTGTTTATCACAAAGTCATTGAATCATGTTGTTTGACAAAAGAATCTTGCCTTTTTTAATGAGTTTGTAACGAATAAATATATTCATATAACTTCTTATAGAACGGATGCTTAGTCAGCGTAGAGGCATCTCCCAATATAATAAGTTTCATGCGTGCACGTGTAATTGCTACATTCATTCGTCGCAAGTCATTTAGAAAACCAATTTGTCCCTCTTCATTTGCACGTACTAAACTGATGAGGATAACGTCTCGTTCCTGTCCCTGAAAACCATCTACCGTATTGATGGTGATAAGGTGTCGGTAAGGCTTGAAGAAAGCATCTCGTTTTATCAGTTGACGGAGATATTGTACTTGTGCTTTATAAGGAGAAATCAGTCCCACATCAATCCGTTCTTCCAGAAAACGGTCTTTACCTATTTTATTGATATAGTTGGTGAGTTGGGAAATGGAGAGTGCCGCCTCCTCTTTATTGATACGGCCGAAGCTTTCACCCACAAACTCTTCGTTGCATTCTATTCCTTCTGTATTTATCCATTCTATCGGTGTGTCATAGTCCAATATACTCCGATATTTTACTTCGGGAGCTGATTTCAGTTCACCCTGATAGAACCATTCTGAAGAGAAACGCATAATTTCATCATTCATTCTATATTGTACCTTTAACAAGGATACAGTGTCGGGTTTGTTGTCTGCAATCTCCTGCATCAGTGTCCGGTCTAATCCTCCACGAGCTGCTTCCATGCATTTAATGGTAGGAGGAAGCTGGCAATAATCACCGGCCAGAATGACACGGTCTGCTTTGCGTATGGCAATCCAGCAGGCAGGCTCTAGAGCTTGTGCGGCTTCGTCTATGAATAAGGTACTGAATTTGCGTCCTGTTAAAATTCGGTTGGCGGAACTTACCAGTGTGCAGGCTATCACACGTGCTTCGCCGAACAATGCTTCGTTGATGCGAATTTCCAGTTCGGTGGCACGGTCTTTCAGTGAGTTTATTTTCTGTCGGATATTCTCACGCTCCGCTCCTTTGCGCGAACGTCCGTAGAGCTCGCGTATTGCTTTTCGGATACTCCATAATTGCGGATAATCGGGATGGCTTTCAAAACGGCGTTCATAGGTAAAAGCAAGCATTTTGTCATTGACGCGGGTGGGATTACCAATACGGAGAACGGGAACGCCCCGGTCCACCAGTTTCTCGCTAATCCAGTCTACAGCCATATTGCTTTGTGCGCAAACCATCACTTGATTTTCCCGGTGAAGGGTCTCGTAAATGGCTTCTACCAATGTGGTAGTCTTACCGGTTCCGGGCGGACCGTGGACTATAGCAACATCTTTGGCATGCATCACTTTATTTACTGCTTCCTCCTGCGTATTGTTTAACCAAGGGAAACGGGTGAAGCCGAAACTGAAAGTTTCCGCCTTTTGGTTGCCATGAAAAATCTCACGTAACTCTGCCAGACGATTCCCTTTTGCCTTGAGGACTTGTCCCAACGCTTCGAACATCAACCGGTAACTGGTTTCATCAAAATAAAGCTGTACTCCCAATTGTCGCTCGGTTGCCTGTATGCTGAGCAATGCATCTGCCGAGGGGAGAACGATTACCATTCGGTCTTCGTCCACGTAGTTGACAGTTGCCGTAAAATTGAAATAATGTAATTGGCCTGATGCATTTTGCGTAAAAAAGCATACCGGACGGCCGAATTCAAATACATGTTCTATGTCTTTGTCTTCTTGCCTTTCAACTTCTACAACCAATTGATTCAATGAGTTATAATAGCTTCTGCCTGCCGATATAGGATACCAGCACATACCCCGTTTCACTTTGCGCCCGATGCCCATAGCTTCAGTCTGTTGCCTGAAAGTCTCTTTTTCGTAATCATATTCTAATTTTAGTAACAACTCTTTGCGTTGTAGTTTGTTAATTATATTAGAAAGGGGTATATGTTGGTTCATAATGATGCTTTTTTCTATAAGAATTGCAAAGATAATAATAATCCTTTAGGTAGGACTTTATGTTTTATTTTGTTAAACGTATTATAGATTACACAAGAATTCAAATATTATTCCTATATTGCCAAAAATAAAATAGATTTAAAACTGTAATAATTATAAATAGTAAAAGGTATGGTATATGACTTGGACATGTTAAGGGGCTTTTATGCTTCTTTCGAAAAGAAGATAGGTCGGGTAAGAGCCGTGTTGCAGCGTCCGCTGACATTGGCTGAGAAAATTCTGTATACACATCTTTATGATGATGCTCAACTGAAGAATTATGAACGTGGCGAGGACTATGTGAATTTCCGTCCCGACCGCGTGGCTATGCAAGACGCGACGGCGCAAATGGCATTGTTGCAATTTATCAATGCAGGAAAGGATTCCGCTGCCGTACCTTCTACCGTGCATTGTGACCACTTGATCCAGGCATATAAAGGAGCGGGTCCGGATATTGCAACGGCTATGGAAACCAACCGTGAGGTATACGATTTCTTACGAGATGTTTCTTCGCGTTTCGGTATCGGGTTTTGGAAACCGGGAGCAGGAATCATTCATCAGGTGGTACTCGAAAACTATGCTTTTCCCGGGGGAATGATGGTGGGGACGGATTCTCATACCCCCAATGCCGGAGGATTGGGAATGGTGGCAATCGGAGTCGGTGGTGCCGATGCTGTGGATGTAATGACCGGTATGGAATGGGAGTTAAAGATGCCGAAACTGATTGGAGTTCATTTGACCGGAAGCTTGAACGGATGGGCTTCGCCAAAGGATGTGATTCTGAAATTGGCCGGTATTCTGACTGTGAAAGGTGGAACGAATGCCATTATAGAATATTTTGGAGAAGGGACAGCTTCACTTTCGGCAACCGGTAAGGCTACGATCTGCAATATGGGTGCAGAAGTGGGGGCTACCACATCCTTGTTCCCCTATGACGACCGGATGGCTGTGTATCTGAAAGCTACCGGAAGAGAGTCTGTAGCAGAGATGGCCGGAAAAGTAGCAAATGATTTACGTGCCGATGCTGAGGTTGTTGCCAATCCTTCTGCTTTCTACGACCGTGTGATTGAAATTAATTTGTCCGAGTTGGAACCTTATATCAACGGGCCGTTTACACCGGATGCCGCAACACCTATTTCAGAGTTTGCCGAAAAGGTATTGGTTAATGGTTATCCGCGTAAGATGGAAGTCGGGCTGATAGGTTCATGTACCAATTCATCTTATCAGGATTTAAGTCGGGCTGCTTCCATTGCCCGTCAGGTAGCTGAAAAACATTTGGCTGTGGCTGCTCCTTTGATTGTCAATCCGGGTTCTGAACAGATTCGAGCTACCGCCGAGCGTGACGGGATGATTGATGCTTTCCAAAAGATTGGGGCTACTATTATGGCGAATGCTTGCGGTCCGTGCATCGGACAGTGGAAACGCCATACCGATGATCCTGTCCGCAAAAACTCGATTGTCACTTCTTTCAATCGTAATTTTGCCAAACGTGCCGATGGTAATCCGAATACACATGCATTTGTGGCTTCTCCTGAATTGGTATTGGCTCTGACTATTGCCGGTGATTTATGTTTCAATCCGTTGAAAGATACGTTGATAAATCAAGAAGGCGAGAAGGTGAAATTGAGCGTTCCCGAGGGAGATGAATTGCCGTCGGCAGGTTTCACTCAAGGTAATTCCGGTTATTTGGCTCCTGCCGGTGCACAGGTAGAAATTAAGGTGAATCCCGAATCACAGCGTTTGCAGTTATTGGCTCCGTTTTCGGCATGGGATGGAAAGGATTTTACGGATATGCCTTTACTGATTAAGGCTCAAGGTAAATGTACCACAGACCATATTTCGATGGCAGGCCCGTGGCTGCGTTTCCGTGGTCATCTGGAAAATATTTCGGATAATATGCTGATGGGGGCGGTGAACGCTTTCAATGGTGAAACGAACAAGGTGTGGAACCGATTGACAAACACCTATGAGAGTGTATCGGGCGCGGCTAAGCAGTATAAAGCGCAAGGCATCGGGTCTATGGTAGTTGCGGAGGAAAATTATGGAGAAGGTTCCAGTCGTGAACATGCCGCTATGGAGCCTCGTTTCCTGAATGTAAAGGTTATTCTGGCGAAGAGTTTTGCCCGCATCCATGAAACGAATCTGAAGAAGCAGGGAATGTTGGCGGTGACTTTTATAGACAAAGCGGACTATGACAAGATTCAAGAACATGATTTGATTACCGTCAGCGGATTGGCGGACTTTGCTCCCGGAAGAAATCTGACTGTGACTTTACACCATGAAGATGGCACTCAGGATGGTTTTGAAGTACAGCATACTTATAATGAACAGCAGATAGGTTGGTTCCGTGCCGGCTCTGCTTTAAATGCAAGATAAAAGATGAAAAAGACAGTACCTTATATTACAGGAGACGGAGTGGGAGCAGAAATTACTCCCGCTATGCAAGCCATAGTGAATGCGGCCGTGAAGAAGGCGTATGGCAATGAACATGAAATAGAATGGATGGAAGTACTGGCAGGTGAACGTGCTTTCAACGAAACAGGTTCCTGGTTGCCGGATGAGACGATGGAGGCTTTCAAGAAATATGGTGTGGGTATAAAAGGTCCGTTGACTACTCCGGTAGGAGGTGGTATCCGTTCCTTGAATGTGGCTTTGCGCCAGACGCTGGATCTGTATGTGTGTCTGCGCCCCGTACGCTGGTTCCGTGGAGTGGTATCTCCGGTGAAAGAGCCTCAGAAGGTGGATATGCATATTTTCCGCGAAAATACGGAGGATATTTATGCAGGTATAGAATGGGAAGCAGGCACGCCGGAAGCTGAGAAGTTTTATCGTTTTTTGCATGATGAAATGGGAGTGGCTAAAGTGCGCTTTCCCGAATCTTCTTCATTTGGCGTGAAACCGGTGTCCAGAGAAGGAACGGAACGTCTGGTACGTGCGGCATGTAAATATGCTTTGGAGCATGGCTTGCCGTCAGTGACGTTGGTGCATAAAGGAAATATCATGAAGTTTACTGAAGGCGGCTTCAAGAAATGGGGATATGAACTGGCGGAACGTGAATTCGGAGATGCCATTGCGTCAGGCAAGTTGGTGATAAAAGACTGTATAGCCGATGCATTCTTGCAGAATACGTTATTGATTCCCGAAGAATATTCGGTGGTGGCTACCTTGAATTTGAACGGAGATTACATCTCGGATCAGTTGGCTGCCATGGTAGGCGGCATCGGAATTGCTCCCGGAGCGAACATCAATTACAATACCGGTCATGCCATTTTTGAAGCGACTCACGGTACGGCTCCCAATATTGCCGGAAAGGATGTGGTGAATCCTTGTTCATTAATCCTCTCGGCTGTCATGATGTTGGAACATTTTGGCTGGAATAAGGCGGCAGAGCTGATAGTGAATGCCTTGGAATCCAGTTTTGGCGAGGAACGTGCCACACATGACCTTGCCCGTTTTATGCCCGGAGGTGTCTCGCTTGGCACGTCGGCATTTACAAAAGAAATAATAGAAAGAATAAACTCCTAAAAACTCACGGATATGAAGAAAGAATATATCATTTACAAACTCTCCGAGGATATGAAGAATGCAACCCGGATTGAGAACGAATTGTTCAAGAAGTTTGATGTAAAGCGCGGATTGCGTAACGAAGATGGCACCGGTGTTTTGGTAGGGTTGACCAAGATAGGCAATGTAGTAGGGTATGAACGTATTCCCGGCGGAGGATTGAAGCCGATTCCCGGCAAACTTTTCTATCGTGGGTATGATTTGGAAGATTTGGCACATAGCATCATTAAGGAGAAACGTTTTGGTTTTGAGGAAGTGGCTTATCTGTTATTGTCCGGTCATTTGCCTGACAAGGAAGAGCTGGCGTCTTTCTGTGAGTTGATTAATGACAATACTCCGTTGGAACAGAAGACCAAAATGAATATCATTGAGTTGGAGGGAAATAACATTATGAACATTCTGGCCCGTAGCGTGCTTGAAATGTACCGTTTTGACCCGCAGGCGGATGATACTTCGCGTGATAACCTGATGCGTCAGAGTATTGACTTGATATCCAAGTTCCCGACCATTATTGCATACGCTTATAACATGTTGCGCCATGCCACGTATGGTCGTTCGTTGCATATCCGTCATCCGCGTGAAAAACTGTCTATCGCAGAAAACTTCCTGTATATGTTGAAAAAGGATTATACGGAACTTGATGCGCGCACGCTTGATTTGCTGTTGGTACTTCAGGCTGAACACGGAGGTGGTAATAACTCTACTTTTACCGTCCGTGTAGTTTCGTCCAGCCGTACGGATACTTATTCGGCCATCGCCGCAGGTATCGGCTCGTTGAAAGGTCCGCTTCATGGAGGGGCAAATATCCAGGTGGCGGATATGTTCCATCATTTGCAGGAAAATATCAAGGATTGGACCAATGTGGACGAAATTGATACTTACTTTACCCGTATGTTGAATAAGGAAGCGTATGATAAGTCCGGTCTGATTTATGGTATCGGCCATGCGGTCTATACGATATCCGATCCTCGTGCTATTTTGTTGAAAGAATTGGCTCGTGACTTGGCAAAAGAAAAAGGCAAGGAAGAAGAGTTTGCTTTCCTGGAATTGTTGGAAGAACGTGCCATCGCTATGTTCGGAAAGATTAAGAATAACGGCAAGACGGTGTCCAGTAATATCGATTTCTATTCAGGTTTCGTATATGAAATGATTGGTCTGCCACAGGAAATATTTACACCTTTGTTTGCGATGGCTCGTATCGTGGGGTGGTGCGCACACCGTAATGAGGAGCTGAATTTTGAAGGAAAACGTATTATTCGTCCGGCATACAAGAATGTGTTGGAAGAACTGGAATATGTGCCTTTGAAGCAGAGGTAATTGGCAAGCACGGATAACATGGGTTCACACGGATTTTTCTGTGAAATTCATGTTATCCGTGTCTGAAGAATAATATCATCGATGGTTTTACTGTCACTTTCTCGCATTTTATAGTCTTTTTCCACAAAAACTATCTAAAATATTTCTCCTCTCTCGAATTTTCTTTAAATTTGTTAGTGACTAACTAAATCTAATAAAAGGAGGACCGAGTATGGAACAACAGACTTTTGACTTATTACTTCTGACAATGTCTGCATTAGCGGTTGTTGTTTTTGCAGCCCTTTATTATGTACGTGCCGGCTATGGTATGTTCCAAACTTCCAAATGGGGAATTTCGTTAAACAATAAACTAGGTTGGATATTGATGGAAGCGCCGGTGTTTTTCGTCATGCTCTATTTATGGTGGAATAGCAGTGTGCGTTGTAGCGCTGTGCCTCTTGTCTTTTTCCTACTCTTTGAACTGCATTATTTCCAGCGTGCCTTTATATTCCCTTTCTTGATGAAAGGAAAGAGCCGGATGCCTATTGCCATTATGTTGATGGGAGTGGTATTCAATGTGTTGAATGGTTTTATGCAGGGCGAGTGGCTTTTCTATCTTGCTCCCGAAGGACTTTATTCGGATGCATGGCTTAATACTTCTTCTTTTTGGGCAGGACTGGTTCTGTTTTTTGCAGGTATGGGAATTAATATTCATTCGGACAGTGTGATCCGTCATTTACGTAAACCGGGCGATACTCGTCATTATTTGCCACAGAAAGGAATGTATCGGTATGTCACGTCAGGTAATTATTTCGGAGAATTATTGGAATGGGTAGGTTTTGCCGTACTGACTTGCTCACCGGCTGCTTGGGTATTTGTTCTGTGGACATTTGCTAATTTGGCTCCGCGTGCCAATTCGATTCGCAATCGTTATCGAGAAGAGTTTGGAGCACAGGCTGTGGGTGGCAGAAAACGAATGATTCCTTTTGTTTATTAACCGATTAGACTATAAAATTATAAAAGTCATGATAGATTCTAAACTATTTACTCCGGCATCCATCGGGCCGCTTACTTTGAGAAATCGTACGATTCGTTCGGCGGCTTTTGAAAGCATGTGTCCGGGCAATGTACCTTCACAACAGTTATTGGACTATCATCGTTCGGTAGCGGCCGGGGGAGTAGGAATGACTACAATCGCTTATGCTGCTGTAGCTCAAAGCGGTTTGTCTTTTGACCGACAGCTGTGGATGCGCCCTGAGATAGTGCCGGGGTTGAAAGACATAACCGATGCCATCCATAAGGAGGGTGCGGCAGCCGGTATTCAGTTGGGACATTGTGGAAATATGTCGCACAAAAGTATTTGTGGGGTAACACCCGTAGGAGCTTCTTCCGGTTTCAATCTTTATTCTCCTACATTTGTACGCGGTTTGCGTAAGGACGAACTTCCTGCGATGGCAAAAGCTTATGGTCGTTCTGTCAATTTAGCACGTGAGGCCGGCTTTGATGCAGTGGAAATTCATGCCGGACATGGATATCTCATCAGTCAGTTTCTCTCTCCTTATACCAATCACCGTAAAGACGAGTATGGCGGTTCGTTGGAGAATCGTATGCGTTTTATGGATATGGTAATGGAAGAGGTGATGCAGGCTGCAGGTAGCGATATGGCAGTATTGGTGAAAATGAATATGCGTGATGGCTTTAAGGGAGGTATGGAAATAGACGAGACCATGCAGGTAGCCAAGCGGTTGGTGCAAGATGGTGCACAGGCGTTGGTCTTGAGTGGAGGTTTTGTAAGTAAAGCTCCAATGTATGTCATGCGCGGTGAAATGCCTATCAAAACGATGACTCATTATATGAATTGCTGGTGGCTGAAATATGGAGTAAGAATGGCAGGCAAATGGATGATTCCGGCCGTACCTTTCAAAGAGGCCTATTTCTTGGAAGATGCTCTGAAATTCAGAACCGAAATAAAGGATATTCCGTTAGTATATGTCGGTGGGTTGGTTTCGCGTGAAAAGATTGATGAGGTATTGAATCATGGTTTTGAATTTGTGCAGATGGCGCGTGCTTTGCTTAATGAACCCGGTTTTGTCAATCGTATGCGTGAAGAAGAAAAAGCGCGGTGTAACTGTAAGCATAGTAACTATTGTATAGCACGAATGTACACTATTGAAATGGCTTGCCACCAGCACTTGCGGGAAGAGCTGCCGGCAAGTTTGAAAAAAGAAATTGAAAAATTGGAGAAGAAATAAGTGTTTATATATAAAAGCAAGAGTGGAAAAATGAGTAAATTAGCTGTTATAACCGGTGCCGACGGAGGAATGGGAAAGGAAATAACTCGTGCCGTAGCCGAGGCAGGGTATCATGTCATTATGTTGTGTTATACTCTTTTTAAAGGAGAAGAACGTAAGAATCAGATGATATTGGAAACAGGAAACAAGGAGATAGAAGTACGTCAGGTCGATCTGTCTTCTATGGCGTCTGTTATCAATGTTGCAGACGGACTGTTGGGGCGTGGAAAACATATTGACCTTTTGATGAATAATGCCGGAACAATGAGTACTCATTTGATGCAGACTGAAGACGGGCTGGAAAGAACAGTGGCGGTGAATTATGTTGCTCCTTTTCTTTTGACTATGAGATTATTGCCTTTGATGGGAAAAGGAAGCCGTATTGTCAATATGGTTTCGTGTACTTATTCACTTGGGCATATCACGTCCGATTTTTTTTCCCACGGAAAGTCAGGTAGCTTTTGGCGTATTCCTATTTATAGCAATACCAAGTTGGCTTTGTGGCTGTTTACGCGTGAACTGTCGGAAAGGGTGAAAGACAGCGGAATTACAGTCAATGCCGCCGATCCGGGAATTGTTTCTACCAATATCATCCGTATGGATATGTGGTTTGATAAACTGACAGATTGGTTTTTTCGTCCTTGCATCCGTACTCCTAAAGAAGGTGCGGCAACAGCTATTCACTTATTGCTTGATGAAGAAGTGTCGGAGGTGACCGGACAAATGTTTGCTTCTTGCAAACCGAAAAAAGTAAAAGATAAATTTATGAATCATCCGCAGGCCAAACAACTTTGGGAGGACACGGAGAAATATATAGAGCAGCTTCGTTTGGAAGAGTCAATTATATAAATCTCCGAGTTGGGGGATTGCAACAACTATGGTTAGTGCCTGTCTTTTTGAACCGTTTGTTCAGCCAGCATCTGTTCGCGGCTCTTGCTTTGAGTGACGATGTACACTCCTAAGAATACCAATACGACGGCCAGTCCTTTTGCCGGTCCGAAAGTACCCATGCCCAATAAAATAGAGACAGAAGTACCGACAATCGGTTGTACATAGTTATACATACTGATAACGGTCGGACGCAATGTCTTTTGTCCTATCATCATTAAAATATAGGCAAAGAATGTGCCTCCCAAGATAACAAAAAGGACGCAGCCCCACGTGGTGGTGGATATCTCGTTAAATTGAATAGCCGAAACTTCGTGATAGGAGAATGGAATAAAGCAGATGGCGGCATATGTGAACATCCATTTCATTAATGTGAAGATATTATATCTGCTGATTAATCCTTTAAAGATAGCCAGATAAAAAGAAAAACTTATCTGAGCAGCCAAGCACAACAAGTCTCCCGGAATGCTTCCGGCCTTATCATCTGTGGAACCTTGACTACTCATAATCAAAGTTAAAGCCCCAATGGAGCCTAAGAAGATGCCGATTACTTTCTTTCCGGTTACCGGTTCCTTCAAATAAATGGCTGCAACAATCATGGTTGCAATCGGTGCGGTGGTTGTTACGATGGAAGCATCGATGGGAGAGGTCAGTGATAACCCGAACGTAAAACAACCTTGATTAAATACGATACCCAATAGTCCGGCAAAGAACAACATCATCAAGTCATGAGGCTTTACTTGTTCTTTGGGTGCGAAAATAGATGCAATCCAAAAACAGACTGCTCCTCCCGTCATTCGAAAAGTTGCCAGTGAAAGTCCTGAAATTCCGTTCTCTAAAGCTGTTTTGCCGATAGGAGACATTAATCCCCACATTATGGCAGCGCCTAGCAATGCCAAATGTCCTTTATACTTCTGAATAGCCATATCTTTTTTACCTTAAATAACAGTACAAATGTAGGTGTTTCTTTTTATATTTTCTATCTTTGCTTTATAGTAAATTTATATAAAATGAAAAAGCAGGCTGATTATATTAAGCGTATCGAGATAAAGCGGCTGTGGGGACGTAAAGATATCTCGTGGGAACTTCGCCCTGATGTTAATATTCTGAGTGGGGTGAATGGAATAGGTAAAAGTACTATTCTGAACAGGTCTGTAAATAGTTTGAGTGCTTTGGAAGGGGGGGCTTTAAGTAATGGCTCTGCACCGGGGGTACATTTTGTTTTTTCTCCTGAAGATGCTACGCAAATTCATTTTGATGTTATCAGAAGTTTTGACCGACCATTGATTCATTCCGAGTTGCTTGAAAAAATGGCGGATAAGAATGTGAAGACAGAGCTGGACTGGCAGCTTTATCAATTGCAGCGCCGTTATTTGGATTATCAGGTGAATATCGGTAATCGTATTATCGAGTGTCTTACTTCCGGTAATCCCGAAGACCAGATGCGTGCTGCCCAAATGTCTTATCCTAAGAAGAAATTCCAGGATTTAATGGATGATCTTTTCGGAGAAACGGGAAAGAAGATTATTCGTCAGAGCAATGAGATTTTGTTTGAACAAGACGGTGATACTTTATACCCTTACCAACTTTCTTCGGGTGAAAAACAGATATTGGTTATTTTGCTTACTGTCTTGGTACAGGACAAGAGGCATGGAGTGCTGTTTATGGATGAGCCTGAGATTTCTCTTCATGTGGAGTGGCAACAACGTCTTATTTCATTAATTCGTGAATTGAATCCGAATGTACAGATTGTACTCACGACTCATTCGCCGGCTTTGGTCATGGATGGATGGCTTGATGCCGTTACCGAAGTGAGCGATATAACACAATGAATTTAACTAAACGACACGGCTATGGGAAAGAGATTATCCGACAACCTTTCTTCTTTATATATCGGTGCGGCGAATAGGTTAAAGCCCAAAAAGGCAAGACGAAAAATTGTGGCTTATGTTGAAAGTTACGACGATGTCTCTTTTTGGCGTACCCTATTGGGAGAGTTTGAAGATGATACTCGTTATTTTGAAGTAATGCTCCCTTCCAAGACCACTTTGGCGAAAGGCAAGAAATCTGTATTAATGAATGAACTGGGTTCACAGTTGGGGCAGAATATGATTGCCTGTGTAGACAGTGATTATGATTATTTACTTCAGGGTGCTACCCATACTTCCCGCTATATTATCAATAATAAGTATGTTTTTCATACGTATGCATACGCCATCGAAAACTATCAATGTTATTCGGGAGCTTTGCATGAAGTGTGTGTCATGGCTACTTTGAATGACCATCCGTTGGTAGATTTTGTTGCCTTTATGAAGATGTATTCACAGATTGCCTATCCGCTTTTTATTTGGTCGGTGTGGTTTTATCGGAAACACATATTATCCGAGTTTTCATTGCTTGATTTTTGTTCGTTTGTCAAGTTGGATCAGGTAAGTGTTTACCGGCCCGAGCGCAGTTTGGAAAATATGAGCCGTCGTGTAAGGCGGAAATTGCAGGAGTTGGAGCATCGTCATCCCAAAGCGATAGGAGAGATAGAGGCAATGAAAGAGGAGTTCGCTCAATTGGGAGTATATCCGGATAATACTTATATGTTTATTCAGGGGCATCATATTATGGATAGTGTAGTGATGAAACTGTTGACGCCTGTTTGTAATGTTCTTCGTCGTGAGCGTGAGGCGGAAATTAAAGAACTTGCAGAGCACGATATGCAGTTCCATAATGAGCTGACAAGCTATCAGCGTCGTCAGCTAGGAGTTGATATAGTACTCCGCAAGCATACTAGTTATAAAGAATCTCCGCTTTATAAAAGGTTGGAAAGTGATATCAGACGCTTTTTAAAGCATATTGATTAATACTTATCTGTTGGTTTTCGATATAGCTTTAGCGATAAAGTGATCGATAGAATACTTTCCGGGCCCGGCTATGTACATCAGAACAAATACCACAAGATAGATAAATGCCAGTTCTTTGACAGAGAACGGGTCATTGCCGTGAATTACAAAAAATGCCATGCCCATTGTGAAAATCATAGGAATCATAGCAAGACGGTAAAGGAATCCGAAGATAAAAGCCAGTGAACAGGCCAGTTCGCCAAAAATGGCCAAAATGAGAGACATTTGGCTTCCTACTCCCAAAGGATCCGGGAAACTTTCACTCATGGCATCGAAGTTTGCCCATTTTTGTACTCCGTGAGACATTAATAATATACCGAATAAAATGCGTAATGCCAATAATAGTAATGACATGGCTGTGCTGTCCGGTTTTGAGGGAAATAAGAATTTATAAATAACAGACATAAATTAGGCTTTTAAAGTTTATACTATTTATCTATAAAAACGTAAAAAACGAATAATTGTTCATTTTATTCTTCGGCTGTCTCTTTAGGGATGGTTATTTCATTGCCGTCTCTTGTGGCAATATAGTGAGGAGACATAATCTCAATGCCTGCCTTATTGAAGTAATCCTGTATGTTTTGGTGTAGAACAGAATAAATGGCGGCCATTTTGTCTGCATCTTTTATATAGGCATTAACCTGATAAACCGGATACCAATCACTTAATGATGTTTCCAGTACAAATGGTTCCGGATCGGCCTGTATTTCCGGAGTGGCCAAAGCAGCATCAATAAGTAACTGATGTACTTTCCTCCAAGGTGCATCATAGCCGATGGTTACTTCCGAATGAATGATTAGTCCGTATGTTCTTGCCGATTTCGATGTACGGATTCGGGTTACGAAAGCCGTTTTTTTTCACCACATTTCCTGTTGTCTCGTTCAACTTGATACGGTCTCCCAGTTTGAAGGCCTTATATAAGTAGTGATAAAGCCTTCAATGAAATTACCGATGACAGTACTCGAACCGAGTGAGATAATCAGACCGACAAATACGGAAATCCCTTGGAATGCACCGGAATCAGCCCCCGGCAGGTATGGATAAATCATGACTATCATAAAAGCGTAGAGCAAGAACCGTATGATATGGAAAGTCGGCATGGTCCAGTCGGAGTAGAAACCGTTTATTTTCAGTCTCTCAGAGTCAATCTCCGTTGCCAGATAACGCAAACCTTTTATCACATACCTGATGGTTCTTTGATGAAATGTTTTCACTATATCTGCTGTTTGTATATATTTCCGTCCTAATCAATCAAGCAATGGAATCAGTTCCTCTGCTTTTTCGATGATGTGTGCGGGATGAAGAGCTTCAAGTTCTGTTCGCGGTCTGAATCCCCAAGCCACTCCCACGGCAGTGACTCCGGCATTGTGTGCCGTTTGCATATCGACATTGGAATCTCCTACATACAGCACTTCTTCTTTGGTGACTCCGGCTGTGGCAATGATATCATTTACAATAGAAGGGTCCGGCTTGGCAGGTATTCCTTCCCTTTGTCCCAATACTTCCACAAAATTTATTTCGGGGAAATAGTGTGCAATCAGTTTTCGTGTAGCAGCTTGATATTTGTTGGACGCCACAGCTATCTTTCTTCCGTCATTTTGTAAAGCCAGCAATAGTGCTGCTATACCCGGATAGGGACGACTAAAATCCGCGTTGTGTTTATCGTAATAAGGGACAAACTGAGAACGGATTTTTGAAATATTTTCTTCGCTTCTTTCGTTCTCGGGCAATGCTCGTTCAAACAGTTTGTTGATTCCGTTTCCTACAAAGAAACGGTAGGCATCCGTGTCATGAATGGGATAGCCATAGTACTGTAAAGCTTGGTTGGTAGCGGCAGCCAAATCAGCTATTGTATTCAGCAATGTGCCGTCTAAATCAAATATCACAAGTTTCTTCATATTTGTATTTCTTTTATCGGTGCAAAGTTAGTATTTTTGTCTGCAAACTAATAATAATGCTTATGAACTTTCTAGAATTAGTAAAAGCGCGCTATTCTGCCCGCAAATATGCCGGTCGTTCGGTTGAGATAGAAAAATTGGAGTATATCATGGAGTGTGTACGCTTGGCTCCCTCGGCAGTTAATTTCCAACCGTGGCGGTTTAAAATAGTCACAGATGAACCTACATTAAAGGCGTTGCAGCAATGCTATAAGCGTGAGTGGCTTGCCACAGCTCCCTGTATCATTGTGGCTTGCACAAACCATGAAGAGTCTTGGCATCGTCGTGCCGACAATAAAGATCATGCAGATATTGATATAGCTATTGCGGTGGAACATCTCTGTCTGGCTGCTACCGAGCAGGGTTTGGGTACTTGCTGGGTTTGTAATTTCGATGCTTCTCAGTGCAGCACTGTTTTGGGATTGCCCGAATATATAGAGCCGGCTGTGTTGATTCCTGTAGGATACGCTGAAGACGAACCTGTTGAAAAAAAGCGCAAGATGCTGAATGAAATTCTTTTTTAAGGACTTCGTAATGTCATCGGGCAGATTCAATCTGCCCTTACAGCAGACCAAAGTGCTGTTTTTTCCTGAGTTGATGGCTGTTTTAGGTTTTTGGAACGCTTTCTTTCTTCGTGTATCTTCTTCTTTTCTACTAATTTTGCATATTTTTCAACCCCTTTATTATAAAAATAAAACCGAAATGCCTAAATTTGAGCACTTTTTAGGCTTTGAATAACCTATAAGTGCAGTAAGTACTATTAATAACACTAGATTTATGGAGAACATAGGAGTCGGATTGATGCTGATGGTAGTTGGAATGGCTACTGTCTTTGTCATACTACTCATTGTTATCTATCTGAGCAAGTACCTCATTACTATTGTCAACAAGGTAGCTCCCGAAGAAGCTCCCAGGAAAGTGCCTACTGTAGCTCCTACAACCGATGCAGGAGCTATGGATGCTATTAAGGCGGCAGTAGAGATTTTGACAGCAGGTAAAGGTCAGGTGATAAAAATTGAGAAGCTATAATCCAAAAGAAAAACACATTTAAGGAAAATGGAAAGAGAAGTGAAATTTAGTCTGGTCTTCCGCGATATGTGGCAGAGCGCAGGCAAGTATGTGCCCCGCGTAGACCAGTTGGTAAAAGTTGCCCCGGCCATTATTGAAATGGGTTGTTTTGCACGTGTAGAAACAAATGGCGGTGGTTTTGAACAGGTAAATTTATTGTTTGGCGAGAATCCGAATAAAGCAGTGCGCGAGTGGACCAAACCCTTCCACGAGGCAGGTATTCAGACACACATGTTGGACCGTGCTTTGAATGGTCTTCGAATGAGTCCCGTTCCGGCAGATGTCCGCAAGTTATTCTATAAAGTAAAACACGCGCAAGGAACAGATATTACCCGTACTTTTTGCGGTTTGAATGATGTTCGCAATATTATCCCCTCTATCGGTTATGCCCATGATGCCGGCATGATTTCACAATGCTCCCTATGCATCACTTTTTCTCCGGTACATACCGTGGAATATTATGTAAACATGGCCCAACAGCTTATCGAGGCCGGAGCGGATGAAATCTGTATCAAGGATATGGCAGGTATCGGACGTCCTGTTTCACTGGGTAAAATAGTAGCAGGAATAAAGAAAATAAAAAATATCCCCATCCAATATCACTCTCACGCAGGACCCGGTTTCAACATGGCTTCTATATTGGAAGTATGTCAGGCGGGTTGCGACTATATCGATGTCGGCATGGAGCCGTTGTCATGGGGCACGGGACATGCCGATCTTATCAGTGTGCAGGCCATGCTGAAGGATGCCGGTTTCAAAGTGCCCGAAATCAATATGGAGGCGTACATGAAAGTGCGTTCTCTTATTCAGGAATTTATGGATGACTTCCTCGGACTATATATCAGCCCGAAGAACCGTCTGATGAACTCCTTGCTGATTGCTCCGGGACTTCCGGGAGGTATGATGGGAAGCTTGATGGCCGATCTCGAAACAAATCTTGAATCTATCAACAAGTATAAGGCGAAACGCAATTTGCCGTTTATGACTCAGGACGAGTTATTGATAAAACTCTTCAATGAAGTGGCATATGTATGGCCACGTGTCGGTTATCCTCCTTTGGTGACTCCGTTCAGCCAGTATGTGAAAAACCTTGCCATGATGAACGTAATGGCCATGGAAAAGGGTAAAGAACGCTGGGGCATGATTGCCGATGATATTTGGGATATGATTTTGGGCAAAGCCGGCCGTCTGCCGGGCAAATTGGCTCCTGAAATTATAGAAAAGGCAGAACGCGAAGGTCGTAAGTTCTTTGATGGTAATCCACAGGATAATTATCCCGACCAATTGGATAAATATCGTAAGATGATGCTCGAAAAGCAATGGGATAAGGGTCAGGACGATGAAGAACTCTTTGAATATGCCATGCATCCGGCTCAGTATGAGGCTTATAAGAGTGGAAAGGCAAAGGAAGACTTCTTGGCGGATGTGAAGAAACGCCGGGAAGAAAAAGCCAATGCAACGGCTCCTGTCGAAGCAGAGAACAAAACAAAGGTATTGACGGTAGATGTAAACGGTCAACCTTATCGTGTCACAGTAGCTTACGGTGCCGTAGACCCTGCTACCCTCAATGCTGCTGCAGGAGGTACTCCGGCGGCTCAAACTGTTGCTCCGGTGGGCGAAGGAAAAGATATCCTTTCTCCGTTGGAAGGAAAATTCTTCTTGGTAAAGAATGCACAGGAAACCCCGAAGAAGGTAGGTGATAAAGTGGCAAAAGGCGAAGTTATCTGTTATGTAGAGGCTATGAAGACATATAATGCGATTCGTGCCGAATATGACGGAACCATCACTGCCATTTGTGTAAATTCGGGTGATTCTGTGTCGGAAGATGACGTATTAATGAAGATATTATAATGGAAGATATATTTGCAAGACTATATGAAATGACTGCTTTCAGCAATATTATTGCCGAACCGCAGTTCCTGATAATGTATGCCATTGCGTTCATCTTGCTTTATCTGGGTATTAAGAAAAAGTATGAGCCGTTATTGCTGATTCCGATTGCTTTCGGAGTATTGCTGGCCAACTTCCCCGGAGGTGAAATGGGCGTAGTCCAAGCCGATGAAAACGGCATGGTAATGGTGAATGGCGTGATGAAGAATATTTGGGAGATGCCGTTGCATGAAATTGCCCATGATCTCGGTTTGATGAACTTCATCTACTATATGTTGATAAAGACAGGCTTCCTGCCTCCTATTATTTTTATGGGTGTGGGTGCTCTGACGGATTTTGGTCCGATGCTTCGTAACCTGCGGCTCTCTATTTTCGGTGCAGCTGCACAGTTGGGCATTTTCACCGTATTGCTGGTAGCCATTTTGATGGGCTTTACACCGAAGGAAGCTGCTTCACTGGGTATTATCGGTGGTGCTGACGGTCCGACAGCTATCTTTACCACCATCAAGCTGGCTCCTCATCTGTTAGGTCCCATTGCCATTGCAGCTTATTCTTATATGGCTTTGGTTCCGGTTATCATTCCTTTGGTGGTCAAACTGTGGTGTACCAAGAAGGAATTGAGTATCAATATGAAAGAGCAAGAAAAGAAATATCCTTCAAAGACAGAAATCAAAAACCTGCGTGTGCTGAAGATTCTTTTCCCGATTGTCGTTACTACAGTCGTGGCCTTGTTCGTACCGAGTGCAGTGCCTTTGATTGGTATGCTGATGTTTGGTAATTTGGTGAAAGAGATTGGTAGCGATACCTCGCGTTTGTTCGATGCGGCATCAAACAGCATCATGAATGCCGCCACCATTTTTCTGGGACTTTCGGTGGGCGCTACTATGACTACCGAAGCATTCCTTAACTGGACAACCATCGGCATCGTGATTGGCGGTTTCCTGGCATTTGCCCTGTCTATTTCCGGTGGTATTCTTTTTGTGAAGATATTCAATCTGTTTACCAAGAAAAAGATAAATCCGTTGATTGGTGCATGTGGCCTGAGTGCTGTGCCGATGGCAAGCCGTGTGGCCAATGAAATAGCATTGAAGTATGACCCGAAGAATCATGTACTTCAGTATTGTATGGCTAGTAATATCTCTGGAGTAATCGGTTCGGCAGTAGCTGCCGGTGTATTGATTTCGTTCTTGGGATAAACGGTATATATAGAAATATAAAGATACGGATGTGTAGAGAATATCGGTTCTTTAGGGGTAAAAGAACAATGAAGTCTGCATAATCCGTATCTTTTTTGTATATTCACTATTTTAAAACATTTGGAGGCGAAAAACTGTTTTAAAACTGCATTCTTTTTGCATTTGTGTGCAAAAATGAGGCATAATTCATTTATTGTTTGTATCTTTGCAAACTAATTTAACACTAATATAGGTATGAGTTACAATTTGTTGAAAGGAAAAAGAGGTATTATTTTTGGTGCATTAAATGAACAGTCCATTGCATGGAAAGTAGCAGAAAAAGCTGTTGAGGAAGGTGCTGTCATTACATTATCCAATACTCCGGTGGCAGTTCGTATGGGTGAAGTTTCGGCTTTGGCGGACAAGCTGCATTGCGAAGTGATTCCTGCTGATGCTACGAGTGTAGAAGATTTGGAAAATGTATTCAAGCGTTCAATGGAAGTGCTGGGTGGCAAGATAGATTTTGTTTTGCATTCTATCGGTATGTCTCCCAATGTTCGTAAAAAACGTACTTACGATGACCTCGATTATGATATGCTGGGCAAGACTTTAGATATTTCTGCCATATCATTCCACAAAATGATTCAGGCAGCCAAGAAACTGGATGCTATTGCAGAATACGGTTCTATCTTGGCTTTGAGCTACGTAGCTGCACAGCGTACATTCTACGGATACAATGACATGGCTGATGCAAAAGCATTATTGGAATCTATTGCACGCAGCTTCGGATATATCTACGGACGTGAACATCATGTGCGTGTGAACACTATTTCTCAGTCACCGACCATGACCACTGCCGGTTCGGGCGTGAAAGGCATGGACAAACTGTTCGATTTTGCCAATCGTATGTCTCCGCTGGGCAATGCTTCTGCCGATGAATGCGCGGATTATTGTATCGTAATGTTCTCCGACCTCACCCGCAAAGTGACCATGCAGAACCTTTTCCACGACGGAGGTTTCTCCAGTGTGGGTATGAGCCTTCGTGCCATGGCAACTTACGAAAAGGGATTGGATGAATATAAAGACGAAAACGGAAATATCATTTACGGATAATCACCGATGATACGCAAAGTTATATTCATATTAGTATGTCTCGTTGCTCTTTCTTCTTGCCATTGGAACGGAGGAAAGAGTAGCGATTCTGCCGAATTGAATATAAAAGTAGCCCGTTATGACCGTTTGTTGTTTGAGTATGTGACTATGAACAACCTTTCGGCACTGCAAAAGATGAATACTGATTTTCCGCAAGCCACCAAGCTCCTGATAGAAGATGTGCTGGCCATTGGCGAAGTGGATGACAATAAGATAAACGACCGTCTGATGGAGTATTATGCCGATACCACTTTATTGGTATTGATACAGGATGCCGAAGAAAAATTCAAGGATATGGGCTGGATAGAGAAGAAACTCACCAAAGGCTTCAAGCAGTTGAAGAAAGAAGTTCCCTCTTTGCCCGTTCCTCATTTCTATGCCCAACTTTCTGCTCTCAACCAGTCGGTAGTGGTAGGAGACAGTATCGTAGGGTTCAGCATAGATAAATATATGGGGGCCGACTATCCCCTCTATAAACGTTTTTACTACGATTACCAATGCCGCAGCATGGAGCCCGACCGCATTGTTCCGGATTGTTTCACCTTTTATTTATTGAGTGAATATCCCATGCCTTGGGGACCCGGACGTACCTTGCTCGATATGATCTTGCACAGGGGAAAAATCAATTGGGTAGTAGCCCGTATATTGGGTTATGAATCATTTGAGAAAGAGATGGGATATGACGAGAAAGAGGCGGAATGGTGCAGGAAGAACAAATCAGCCTTATGGCAAGGTATGCTGGACAACGGACATCTGGATGCTACCGATCCGTTGATTGTGCGCAGCTATATTCGTAAAGATCCCTTTATACCGATTATGACAGGTGAGCGAACCCCGGCAAGTATCGGTGTATGGATGGGCATTTTGCTGATAGACGAATATATGAAGACTCATGACGACGTAACCATAAATGATTTATTGAACGATACCGATTATCGCCGCATATTGAGTGAAGTTGATTTCAAGCCCTGATAAGAACAGAATTATGGAAACAGCATTATACCTGTTGCCCGTTACCTTGGGCGACACTCCCGTTGAGAACGTATTACCGGTATACAACAAGGAAATAATCCTTGGTATCAAGCATTTTATAGTCGAGGACGTGCGTTCTGCCCGTCGTTTTCTGAAGAAAGTGGAGCGTAGCATTGATATTGATTCACTTACATTCTATCCATTAAACAAGCATACTTCACCCGAAGACATTTCCGGCTATTTGAAACCGTTAATGTCGGGCGAGTCTATGGGAGTTATTTCTGAAGCCGGCTGTCCTGCCGTTGCCGACCCGGGGGCCGATGTGGTAGCCATTGCCCAGCGCAAGAATCTGAAAGTGGTTCCGTTGGTAGGGCCTTCTTCCATTATTATGTCTGTCATGGGTTCGGGCTTTAACGGTCAGAGCTTTGCTTTCCATGGTTACCTTCCTATTGAACCGGGCGAAAGAGCCAAGCGGATTAAGGTATTGGAACAGCGCGTTTACTCAGAAGACCAAACGCAGCTCTTTATCGAAACTCCTTACCGAAACAATAAGATGGCGGAAGATATTCTGAAAAACTGTCGTCCTCAAACCAAGTTGTGCATTGCTGCCAATATCACTTGTGAAGGAGAATATATCAAGACCAAGACAGTAAAAGAGTGGCAGGGGAAACTGCCCGACTTGTCTAAGATTCCTTGCATATTTTTGATATACAAATAGTACTTTTGGTAGTGCTTGTGCTACCACCACCTCACAAAACGTTCGGTTTATCGTCGGTTTTGAAAGGATGGGTGGTAGCAGTAACAGCACTTCTATTTCAAGATAATTTCTTTGATGATTGGCCAGCAAGTATGTTGGCCGGTTATTTGAATCTTGACTGCTTTTATTGTTTTGGCAGCATCCGGTGTAGCCGATGCTTGTCCCAGATCATCAAATTTACCTACTTTCACAAAGTTCTCACCATCTTCACTAATCAAAAGATCGGCCATGGTGATATAATCTTTGGAATCGCCTGTTATGACTTTCACTTCATTTACTTTCATCGGTTCACCTAAAACGATTGTAAAATAATGCTCCGGTCCCACGGACGTTCCACCCCAGAAGAAAGTATTCGATTTACCATCAAAAGCATATTCTGCATGGTAAGGAGGATTTCCCGGAATATTGGTGTCGATATGTGCATTACGAACCAAAGCAGGCTTTTCGTTTGACGGAACAAACTCCTTTTCATTCATGGCATCATCTTCATAATAATTGATACCCAGTTTCTTCATAACAGGATAAAACGTAGTAATACGTTGATAAAAATCATCCCAATTTCTGGCAGAAGGTTCACTCCATAGCACCTCCGACAAGGCACAGATACGCGGATAAAGCATCCATTCCACACGGTCCATAGTAGTGATGCGTTCAGTCCACAAGGCAGCCTGTCCTCCTTTTATCAACGCTTGTTGTTCAGCAGTGACTCCTTCTGATACGGGATTCCACTCATAGACTTTACGGGTAGAGTTTCCGGCATACCCCCAGTCGAAATAGCAACCATGCTGAGGACACATGATAACAGATATGCCATGTTCCAAGGCAATCTTCTGCTTTTCCACACCATTATCCCTCCAAATAGTCAATACATCATTCGGACCGGCTGCATGTCTGTCATTGATTTCACCCCAGCCTATCATTATTTTACCCTTAGAACGAATCAAGTCACTCATTTTACGAGTGAAGTAATCCTGAATTTCCCCCGGAGATTTCATTCCTTCGCGTTTGTAAAGTGCCATACATTTGGGACATTTTTCCCAAATATCAGTAGGAACTTCATCCCCTCCGAAATGTATATATTGCGAAGGGAAAATTTCGATAAGTGCATCTATTACATCTTCTGCAAAAGCGAATGACTGAGGATTGCCGATACAAATCATATTTTCATTGCCACGTTTGCGTTTGTTCCAGTCACGTTCCTCGGGAGTAGCTTCGAATTTTCCTCCCCGACAAGATAGCTCAGGCAATGCGGCAAGCAATGCAATGCTATGCCCGGGCAAATCCACTTCCGGGATAATCTCAATTCCCCGTGTTCCGGCATAGGTTACGATTTCCTTCAAGTCCTCTTTGCTATAATATTTTCCGGACAATTCGGGAAAGTCATAATAATAGGTACCTTCTTTTACTAAATCGGGATATTTATCCATAGATAATCGCCAGGCTTGATTATCAGTGAGATGCATATGAAGGGTGTTGAGTTTGAAAAAGGCCATGTGGTCAAGTGTTTCCTTCAATTCATCTACCGTCCAGAAGTGACGGGCACAATCCAGCATCAATCCTCTGTAACCGAATGCAGGCTTGTCCTGTATGGTGAGCACCGGTAATTGAGCATCTTTTGCAGTCATAATCAGTTGGAGTAAACTGGCCAAACCATGATTGACACCTTGTATATCGCCGGCTTCTATTTTAATCCGGTTTTTCTCTATATTCAGCCGATAAGCTTCGGCAGAAAGTGACTCGTCTTTAACGATTACCAAACTACCCTCCGAATCAGTTAACGATACGGTTAACGAGGCTGTTTTTTGCAAGTCTTTCACAAAATTGTCTGCGGTGAGTTTCCACTCATCGGGTACTTGTATGCTTTGTAAATTACTTAATGGAAAAGCACCTTTATGGATTTCTACATTTTCCGCCAGCGGAATAAGGTCTACCTTTTCTACCAATTTGGTTTCACACGAGGTCAGTAACAAAGCAAATGCTGCAATAGCAAGCAGGTTTTTCTTCATAGATTTAATAAGAAACTGTTTTTATTAAATAATCAATATCCATTTATCAATCAGTTAGTTAATAGTATTTTGTAACTTAAATATCTCTGCTCGAATAAGTTATGAGCTACTATCCAACTAACCAGACTGAAAAACAGTGGCAAGTTATCAAAAATATGGTAGAGCCACAAGGAAGAAGCAGGAAAACTTTGGCTATCATCCACAGGTAAGTGGAGATCACAGTGCATGGTATCCAACCGGAGGTAATGATGATATTTTTTTCTTTGGTAAATCATCCGGTTTTTTTCTTTAGTTTTACAGCGGCAGTCGGATTATTTATTTATCTAATATTTTCATTAATATATTTTCGAGTACAGGTATTGAAGGTCTCAAGTAATTGCCTAAAGCTAAAATTGTGCCATCTTCTCCTATTAAAATGCCATGAGGAACTCCCATAACAGCATAATCTTGGGGGAACATAGAACCTCTCTCTATGATAACATGTATCCAAGGAACATCCAATTTCTTAACAGCTTCTTTCCATGCGCTAATAGAAGTATCAGTAGATACAGAGATGATTTCCAATCCTTTCTTTTTGTACTTTCTATATATTTCTTTTAATTCGGGCGTTTCTTCAATACATGGACCACAACCGGAATACCAGACATTGATAAAAAGTATTTTGTGTTTTCCTATGTAATCAGATAGCTTTGTTTTATTCCCTTCTAGAGTTATGAATGTATTGTCTTTATATTTCTTACCATTGAATGACTCCCATACCTTAAATGTATTTTGTATGGTTTGTTGGCTTATCATAGCTTCTTTTATTTGTGGAATGTTGGCATATTCATTGTTGTTTGACAATGCGACGTATTCTTTTAATTCTTCTAAACTCCAATTATTTAGCAGGTCTATAAAGTAAGTACGGCCTATCGCATTGTTCATATTGCGTTTGATATATGATTTCTGTTCATCAAAAGTTTTAAATGCTGTATATGCCTGTAGCGAATCATTGTGAAGTGTTCCACTTCTATGTGAGATTGAATCCAAATTCAGGTTTATCGTTCCTTCTTCCAAGAAGACATCTGCTGCCAATACCTTCTCCGGGTAATTACCTATTGTCACGATGGAAAGGAAATTATCTTCCGGGAGACCTTTAAAGTAGAACTCTCCATTTGTTACAATGGCCGTGTCTGCTTTGCATACTTTGTCAGGATTACTGTTGCTGAATCTTAATAGCATGACAGCTCGTCCTTCATAGTTATCTGATATAGTGCCTTTAATTTCAAATTCTCCCGGCTTGAGAGAAGTATTTGGAATCTTATTTATAGTCGTGACAATCCAATTGCCCTTCCTGTTTTTCTCACCTAATAATTGTATGTTTCGCCTTGAAGTCATCCATAGATTTCCTATATAACCCTCTTTGTTATTTTCAAATAGAGTACGCAGGTATGAGAAAGGCTTGGGAACTCCATCCAATGTACAGTGTAATTCATTTTGCCATTGTAAATCGGAAATAGAATCTTTTTCTGTATATTCAGCTGTTTGCGCAGTTACAGAAATAGAAAATGAGAATAATAAGATAGATATTAATGTTGTTTTCATATTAATTGGATGTTGTTAAATGATAAACATGTTTGAACTATTTGTTTTTTCTAAAGCACATACCTTATACTGAATCTTGCTTAAAAACAAATGACTTAGAGAAACTTGTTGTTGATGGGTAATGATTTTATAACGGTCATAAATTCAGTATTATACAATGCTTTTCTGTCAAATAACTTTTTATACTGTAAAGATAATGCTTTCTTTTAAATTGATGCGATTTTTAGATAAGGATTTTGTCGTATGCAAAAAAATGTGGGAGATTTCTTAGAAATCTTTCTTTAAGCGACAAGTTTTGTCGCCCAGCCTCTTTATATTTGCCATATAAATTAATCTAAAAGAAATAAGTATGGGCAGAAAGATAGAAGGCTTGCAACGCATGTTGATTATCATCAATCGATTGAAAGGAATGCAACGTTACGTACCACGTGAAGAGTTGGAACGCTACGTTACACTCCGCATGGAGGAACGAGACGGTACCGCCGTGAATATTCGCACATTGCAACGAGATATCAACGAGATAGAAGAATTGTTCGGCATCCGCATCCATTTCGATAAGAAGCAGGGTGGCTACTACATTGATGAAGAAGATGAACTGAAACAAGAACAATACAACCGCCTCCTACTGAACTTTGACCTGTTGAATGCCCTTGATAGTACCTCAAATCTGCACACTTATGTCTTGGCGGAACATCACCGTCCGGCAAACAATGAATGCCTTCCGCAGTTGCTAAAGGCTATCAAGTTCTCGCACCCTATTTCTTTTACCTATGTATATGTGCGCGAGGGAGGTATTACCCGTGAAAAAAGAGTTCATCCCCACTACCTAAAAGAAGACCAACAACGTTGGTATCTCCTAGCCTACGACAATGGAGAACTGAAAACCTTTAATGTGGCGTACATCCGTAACCTACGTACCTTGGGTGGAGAGACCTTCAAGCGTAACATGAACATTCCCATTAATGAACTGTTCAAAGACTGCTACGGTATCTGGAATCAACTGAGCATTCCCGTGGAAGATATTGAATTGAGCTACGACGCCTTAGACGGTAGCTTTCTGAAATCCGTTCCGCTGCACCACTCACAAGAAATCATCATAGATACAAAGGAGGAGTTTCGCATCCGTTTGCGCCTACGCATCACCAACGACTTTGTTATGGCATTGCTCTCTCGCAGCCGTTCACTGACCGTTGTCAAGCCACTTCACCTTCGGGAACGAGTGAGGATGATTTATGAAGAAGCATTGACAAGAAACCTTTAAATACTAACAATATGAATCTATTTGATTTTTTTCACAACAGTCTTTTCCAACAAGAGCTAAAGCAAAGCCGTAGACAAATTAGTCAACAAAGGGCTTACGATGAGTTGGAAGCAGAAGTGTACATTGACTTTGCCGAAGAACTAGACGACCAACAGCAAAACGGCATTGGAAAAAGTGATTATGACCGTGACAGTCAAAATGAATACGACTTTATGGACGAATACGATTGTGCAGATATATATTAATTTTAATGACTAAGAAAATGAAAATAAAAAGTTCAACGAACCTCCTACTTATTAAAATGTCTATTGTGCTTTTCATTCCTGTAGGTCTCCTTGTATTTGGTATGAACTATTACGCAAACCAGTGTATGGAAAACGTAGTTAAACGTATTACGGAAATCTATGCCAGTCAGCAAGAAAGCCCCCAAGACAGTTCTTTATCCACTTCTGGTGAAGCGGCATCCGAAGAGAACGAGAGTGCTTTCCCATAAATAGGGTAAAAAGTGCATTTGCAAGAAAACAATATCCCCAATGAGTATGAATATCAATAAACTTTCCGTATTTTTGCAACGTCCGACTCAAGAGAAGCCGGGCAATACATAGTTCATTGATGAAAGTGTAGCTTTTATCCTTTGTTGGAAAGTCTGGTAAACTTAACGAATGCAAGGAATAGCAATCACGCTCATCACTTGTCTGTATATGCTTACTCGAGCGATATACATCACAAGTGTGGGGATATTGTCTATTTGTATTCGGGTTTTACCAGAGCCTCCAACAAGATAGATGATATGACTCCACACTTTCTTTTTATGCACCTTTAAAATTAAACCAATATGGCAACATTTGAAAAAGGGTTAAGTTACAATTTCATAATAGAAAGAATTGCCGAAGCAAAAGGCAACTATTATTATGTGATACAAGTCGAGCATAAAGAATGTTGGATAAAAATGTACCCTTTTGAAATATATCAAGGTTCAAAAAAGAACATCATACGATGTGAATATAGAGGGAGAGACTCTTTTGGCTCTCACATATTCATTGAAGACAAACTATCAATTTTATACGAGTTATACGAAGAAAACAAAGAATACGAATTTAGCTATGTGAAAGAGAGTGTGGATGCCAATGGAAAACTATTTTCGGTTCTGTCAGACAGGTATGGCTTGTTACATCGGCTTTATGAACCACTTGTTCCTGAATATAAAGATGTGAAGAGAAGCTTAAAGTGCATTGTAACTTCTTTCAATCAAACGAGCAAAGCACTGACGCTACATTTGATAAGCGGTAGTAATCATCCTATTCTCAACTCCATTAATAAAAATTCAACGGCTATGCAATGGATGGATGCCAGAACCCTTTTTAATACAATTGGAGAAGAACACATGCTCAATGAGCTTTTCTATGCAATTAAAAATTCAGATATTTACAATAAAGGGAAGGATAACTTTATTAAATTGTATGAAGAGCAGGATAAAAAATGGATTAAAGCTTACATTAAGTACTTAAATAATTGGTATAAAAAAAAATTGGTACAGAGTGGACAACTGGAGAAATTAAGTGAACTTGCCGATTTTATGATTAAACTGACAGGCAAATTCGTTGCTGAAAAAGAAAAAAAAATGCCTAAACCATATAAATATGAAGGGCTTAAAAAAGCTATTAACATTCTACAAACAGGCTCGTTGGAAGATTATCATAAAAAGCTCAACGTGTCAGAAGAAGTATTGTCCGAAATGAGCATCTTATTCGGTTTGTTTGAAGTCGACCGAGATTTCTTTGGAGAGCATTTTCTATTTTATAAAGAAAGCACACAAATGCTATATGACAATATTAAGCAAATGGATACTTCCAGCGAATTCCATCGAAGTAGGCAAAAAAAGTGTCTGAAAGCATTTCGAAGAATCCTTTCCCAAAAACTTAAGATGGAGCAGAAACGGTTTATTGAGGATATTTTAGATATAGACCCATTTATTAATAGTTATACATTCAAACAACTATACGACTTATTAAAGCATTCAAATCATATAGACCTCCAAGCGGTACACTCATATATGGATAGGCAACCTACGATATTGGGGGAACTGGTTTGCCTTATCTATGGTAGCAAACTTATTAGGAATACGGAAGATGCAGGCAGATTGCTTACTTGTATCAATAACATAAACTATATTTCGACTCTATGCGAAGAATTTGAAGAGGAGAAAACAGAAGAAAAGGATGTAGTAGAAATAGAGGAAGAAGAGGAAACTTTAATAGACGAAACAAATGTTTTTTTAAACGTATATAATGACAGGACATATATTATCTCTGAAAATCAGATTGACGAAAACAATATTATCAAAAGAATTGCCATAAATCCCCAAAAAGACAAATTCATCTTGCAATGCTATGAACACGGAAGTGTCAATAAAGTAACGGTAAGATATTTATTAGAAAAGAAACGAGGTAAAAGATATCTCAACGGACTTTACCCACAAGATCAATTGAAAGAGATATTCGTAAGCAATGACGAAGCATACCTTGCAGTAATTTCATCCTACGACCAAGAAACATTCGTCAAACTATATTCCACCAAATACATATCTGAGCATTCATCATTAGGATTGAAAGGAAACCAAGTGGTAGGAGCCAATGTAGATTCTACGGAATATTTCTTGGTTGCTTCCGAATATTCCGATTTATTACCTCAACGATTGATATATGATTCTGTTACTCCCATCGGGAAAAACATAAAAAACTCATATTATGAGAATGACATACAGACATTAAAAAGATTGGGAATAGTAGGATTTTAATATAGCTTAAATCACTTTGAATAAAATAACTAAAGACATTATCGACTAATTTCACCGATGAAACCAAGAGAATATGAAAAGTATGTCTGTGAGGTATTCAATAAGAAAGGATACACTACAGAATTGACTCCACAGAGTGGAGATTACGGAATTGATATTTTCGCCACAAAAGGAGAAGAGAAAATAGCCATTCAAGTAAAAATGTACGGGAACTTTAGAAAAGTAAATAGGAGCATGATAATGAAATTGCATGGATCGAAAGATTATTTTGGATGTAATAAAGCCATTTTAGTTACCAATGGAGAAATCATGCCTGATGCCATAGAAGTTGCCAATCGCTTGCAAATAGATCTGCAAATAATTGAATGCCCTGTCGAAAGCAAAGAAACAGAAGAAAGTGCTCTTTGTCCATCAGTGCCGCAGAAAGCTCAAGACATAGAACCTCTGAACTCAACCTTTTCTTCCATTAATGAGGAGTATACATTCGATTCTATTTGGGAAAATTACATCATGCCACTCAAGGGAAAGACCTTATGTAATAGTCGAGGGCAAAATAGAATCATAGATGTAGATTGGACAAAAGTAACAAGAATAACCTCAACAGGAAACAAGGGTAAAATTGAAATAGAACCTTTCAAGGAAGCCATCAAAATATTATTGGAAGAAGGAGAAATCACTCGTGAATATATCAACCAGAATTACTCCAAGAGGGTTTCTTCCGGAATTGTACTGATATTATCACAAGTACCATTTTTTAAGAAGGATGAAAACCCCTCAAGGCTTACTTTTAAAATTGATAAATAAATTTTATCTTTTAGTATAACAATATTAAACTTTTGGCTCACAAAGTAAGAATATGTGTACTCCTGATTTTGGTTGACTCGTTGAAGTCTATGTATGTAAAAATGATTGATTTCAACAGCTTCAATCCTTGCATAAGGTTAATTTCATTAATGACTATCTCTGTATAGGGTTGATCGGTTTCGTCATATTACCTGTTATCCCTATTGGAGGTTGACGATTGATTTCATATTGAGCATCCTAATCAGTTCGTTCAAGCAGATATGCATGATTTCGTCTTTTTCTTGGTAACATTTGGTGGGGCTCGAAGCTCCATCAAATGTTTGAGCTTCAAACGGCTTACACTGTCATCCGCCTTTCTCTTAGCGGTGCAAATGTGAAGGGACTCGGGAAGCACGGCTGAAAGGAGAATGAGGGGATGTGCTTTCATTCTTAACCTATTGATTGCTAATGTGTTTTGGCTAATATGTAAGGATGAACGGAAAAGAAGGAATGACCGACTTGGTGAGGGTGGTTCCATCTTCCCTTACATAAAAACATACCGAGCTTTTTAAAAAAGATGGTGATGTTTTTAAGAAACATCACCATCTTTTTGGAAAACCTCTCGATCTTTTTTGGAAACATCAAAGTCTTTTTGCAACAGGAGAGTGTATCAAAACGAAACCGGCCTATCCCATCGTCAGCTGTAGGGGCAGGGTTCGCCTGCCCGAAGACACAAAACAAACTGTTTTCGGGCGAGCGAACCTCGCCCCTACCGACTAAACGACAGTATTATCCACGTTTTGACACCCCCTCATACATTTCTTTAGTCAGTCCAATTACCGTTTTCGCCACCACCACTGGTTGCAAATCCTTTTTCTACTTCCACTTCGATGATTTCCACTTTCGGAGCTTCATACGTTTCAATACTATTTTCCTTCATAACCTTTGTACAATAAAATTTTAATATGATTTTCTATTTTAAAAATCAGACATTATACGCCCCAATTACATATTTCGACACTTGACAAAAATAAACAGTAATTGCTGTCTGAGGGCGGAAGATTCCTGGCGGACCGGTGGTATATATCTCACCGCTGTAGTTCCCCGACGTGAAATGGAATGCGAAGAACGGCATTCGCGTGTGTTTTTGTTTTTTCATACGCCTGCATTGTTTTAGTTGCCTAAAAACGGTTAACTCTTGCCATGTCTTCCCTCTTTGTATGACAATTAATAAAAAAAGCGTGAGGGCTGTATCTTGTTTATCCTATCGTCGGGCCTTCGCAATGCCTTTCACCTGAATAAACAACAGCCACCCACGCCGTTTGATATATAGATGCCACACCAATGGCAGGTATATAACGCAGACGTGAGCGTTGTTGTTATCATCTTCAGGTGAAATCAAAGTTGCGAAGTTTGACGATAGAAGATAATTTCAATAACGCTTCTTAATAAATATATAAATTCCCTTACGCATAAGAGAATATTCGGTACAAATATAACATATTCTTAATTAGGAAAAAAATTTCTTATTTACTTTTTTACTTTTATTATGTACTTT